>SAMEA3663184__coassemble_20_pt1 | contig 101687 bp, 81 predicted proteins | sample SAMEA3663184__metabat2_low_PE_010 | metagenome-assembled genome bin SAMEA3663184 (sample SAMEA3663184) | pig gut metagenome | biome: pig gut; feature: pig-associated habitat; material: faeces | place: Denmark | collected 2012 | reverse complement strand
GTATGATTGACAAATATTTCCTGTGGAATTTTTACCCCCCCCTACACCCTTTTTTTGCAAACGTCGCATCGGATTCTATATTCATCGCCCGACGGCTATACATTCATCGGCGATGGTTTTATATTCATCGCCGACGTTTTTATATTCATCGCACGGCGAATATAGTTTGCGATACAGGGCTGTCGAAAAGAGAATACATTTTTGTTATTTTGCCGGCGGAATGTCCGAAAAAATGCCTATCTTTGTGTGCTAATTATTAATAAAGAAAAAATCAGAAAAAAACGATACAATGATGAAAAAACTTTTGTTTCTGCTCAGCATGCTTGTGCTGAAGGCCAGCGCGCAGGTCAACATCGACGTAGACCTCCAGCAGCCCGGCCACCCCGTGAGCCCCATGCTCTATGGCATATTCTTTGAGGATATCAACCATGCAGCCGACGGCGGCTTGTATGCCGAGCTCATCCGCAACCGCTCGTTCGAGGAAGACCCCTCGAAGCCCTTGGCTTGGAAGGCTACGAGGGGGGCCGACATAGAGCTGTCGACCGACGGCCTGCTGAACGCCGCCCAGCAACATGCCCTGCGCCTCGACGTGAAGGAGGCCGGCAGCGGCGTGGAGAACGACGGCTTCTGGGGCATGCGAGCCCAGAACGGCAGCCAGTACACGCTCACCCTGTGGGCCCGCGCCATCAAGGGTAACCCCGGGCGGCTCACCGCTTCGCTCATCGACCGCGACGGTCGCGTGCTGGGCAAGACCGTATTGACCGGTAAAGTGGGCAAGAAATGGACAAAGCTGGAGTCGCGCTTCGTGGCAACCGAGGATTGTCCCGACGCCCGCTTCCGACTCACGGCAGAGCGCCCCTGCGAGCTCATGCTTGACATGGTCAGCCTCTTCCCCCCGACGTTTAAGAACCGTCCCAACGGCTGTCGCCCCCAACTGGCACAGATGCTGGCCGACATGCACCCCAAGTTCATGCGCTTCCCCGGCGGCTGCTTCGTCGAGGGACAGAGTTCGCCTGAAAATGCCTACCACTGGCAGCGCACCGTGGGCCCCATCGAAGAGCGCCCCGGCCACATGAATGCCAACTGGGGCTACTGGGTGACCGACGGACTGGGATTCCACGAATACCTGCAGCTGGCCGAAGACCTCGGAGCCAAGCCCCTCTACGTTGTCAACGTGGGCATCTGGCACGGCGGCTTCACGCCGGTAGAGGAGCTTGAGCCCTGGATTCAGGAGTGCCTCGACGCCCTTGAATACGCCAACGGCGACGCCAAGACCACGAAGTTCGGGCGCATGCGTGCCGAGAACGGCCACCCCGAACCCTTCAATATCGAGTACCTGGAAATCGGAAACGAAAACGCCAACTTCCACTTCGACACCAATCAGGACCAGAGCGAGCGCTACTTTGAGCGCTATCGCAAGTTCTACGACGCCGTGAAGAAGCACTACCCCACGGTGAAGTGCATCGGCAACGTCGAGTCGTGGGGCACCGACCGCCCCTCATGGCGCAGCCAGGAGCCCGTCGACATCCTCGACGAGCACTACTACCGCAACCCCATGTGGTTTGCCGATGCCTATCGCAAGTATGACAACTACGACCGCCGCGGACCGAGCATCTACGTGGGCGAATATGCCGTGACGAGCCAGTTCGGCAAGGTGGGCAACCAGAACGCTGCCCTCGGCGAGGCCGTCTACATGCTGGGCATGGAGAACAACGCCGATATCGTCACGATGGCCAGCTACGCCCCCATCTTCGTCAACGACAATGCCTCGAACTGGCCCACCGACATGATTCACTTCAATGCCGACTACGCCTTCGGGACGCCCTCATACTGGGTGCAGAACCTGTTCTCCAACAACGTAGGCACGCGCACCGTGCCCCAGACCCTGAAGTGGAACCTGCCCGAGCCCAAGGTGGTGAAGGCCAGCCATCCGCTCCACGTCGGAGTGGGCACGTGGGCCACACATGCTGAGTACAAGGAACCGCAGCTCATCGTCGAGGGCAAGACCTACGACCTGCCCGACATCCAGACCTGGCAGAGCAACCGCGGGCGCGAGCCCCACATGGAGGTGTGCCCCGTGGCCTTCGAGGGCAAGAGCTACACCTACAAGGTGAAGGCCCGCAAGAAGAGCGGCGCCGAGGGCTTCCTGCTCGTCTATAACTACCAGAACAATCGCGACTTCGACTGGTTCAACGTGGCCGGCTGGGGCAACACCCAGAACTGTATCGAGCAGAGCGTCGACGGCGGCCGCATGAACATCAGCGAGACGGTGCCCTTCAAGGTGGAGACCGACCGCTGGTACGACCTTCAGGTCAACGTCACCGGCGACAGCGTGGCAGCCTTCATCGACGGCCAGCTGCAGTTCACCGCCCGCCACAAGAATCCCAACATGCGCGGCGTGTTCAGCAACTCCACACTCGACGAGCGCACCAACACGCTCTACGTTAAGGTGGTGAATGTGGGCGAAGGTGCCACGCAGGGCTGCATCAACCTGGCCGGTGGCCTGGCTGAGCGTGCCACGATGGTGCGACTGGCCAGCGAGAGCGGACAGAGCGAGAACACTCGCATCAACCCGCTCGCCATCCACCCGCTCCACGTCGACGTGTTCACCGAGAACAGTGGCCGACAGGTCAACTTCCCCGTTGCACCCTTCTCCGTTAACATCATTACCATCAAACTAAAGTAATCCCACACATGGCGCGTAGCAGGCAAGGACAGGGCGAATACCAGATACAGACGCAGACGCAGCAGCTGACACCACAACAGGTGTTGCTGGTGCGCCTGACCGAACTGCCCCTCAACGACCTGCGCGAGCGCATCGATAAGGAACTGGAGGACAACCCCTGGCTGCAGGGCGAGCATCCCGACAACCCTGACGACGGCGGCAATGCCGGTTATCAGGATGAGAGCCCCGACGGCGGGGAAAGCACGGACAGCCCCGAGCTGCCGGACTATGCCGACGACGCAGACAGCGACGACGGCATACCGCGCGACCCCAACAGTGGGGCAGAGGAGCGGCGGCGCGAGATGGGCGACGATTCCGAGTCCTTCTTCGACCACCTTGTCGGACAACTGGGCGAATACGACCTGAACGACCACGAGCGTGAGGTCATGAAGTACCTGATTGGCTCGCTGGCCGACGACGGACTGCTTCGCGTGTCGCTCTTGCAGATTGCCGACGAACTGGACATCTATCAGAACATTACAACCACGCCCGAGGAACTCGAGCACCTGCTCACCACCGTCCTGCAGCAGATGGAGCCTGCCGGCGTGGGCGCCCGCTCCCTGCAGGAGTGCCTGACCATACAGGCCAAGCGGAACTACCGGGGGGCAGAGCGCGACGTGATGGTCCGCCTGTTCCAGAACTATTGGGACGACTTCAGCCATCTGCGCTGGACGCGCATACAGCAGGTGCTGAAACTCAGCGACATGGAGATGGAGCAACTGCGCCGGCGCATCTTGCGCCTGAACCCGCGACCCGGGGGAAGCCTGGGCGGCGACCAAAGCGACAACCACTCTGTAACGCCCGATTTCATCGTTGAAACCGACGAAAACGGGCAGATTCTCCTGACCCTTAACGAGCGCGACCTGCCCCGACTGACCGTCAGCCCCGATGCCGAACAGGAGATGAAGATACCGGCCGTTTCAAAGTCCGACCGCGAGGCACAACGCTATCTGCGTATGCAGGTGGGCAGTGCCCAGATGTTCATCGACACCATTGCGCAACGCCGCCAGACCCTCCTGAAGACGATGCGCGCCATCATCCACCTGCAGCGGCCGTTCTTCCTTGAGGGCGACGAGACGCTGCTCGTCCCCATGAAACTCGAGGATGTGGCCAACCTGACGGGGCAGGACATTAGCACCGTCAGCCGCGTCTCGAACAGTAAGTACGTGCAGACGGACCACGGCATCTATCCCCTACGCTGGTTCTTCACTTCTGCCGCCCGACAGAACGGCGACGAGGTGACCGTGCGCAGGATACTGCAGACGCTGCGCGAACTGGTGGACGGCGAGGACCGACGCCACCCCCTGAGCGATGAACGGCTGATGACGCTCCTCCACCAGCACGGCTACGACGTGGCCCGGCGCACCATCGCAAAGTACCGCACACAACTGGGAATTCCCGAAAGCCGACTGAGAAAACCATGAGAGTAAACGAAAAACTGAAGGTGAAGGAGAGGGCTACCATATTGGTGGCTGCGCGGTTGCTGAGCGATGTGTTCCGCCCCTCTTACTATCCCCTCATGGGCTTTGCCATACTGCTCATGTTCACCTATCTGTCGCAGCTCCCCTGGGCGTTCAAGGTGGGGCTCCTGATAATCGTCTATCTCTTCACCCACTTCATCCCCATGGTGGGTGTCTATGCTTTCCGCCAAAGCCGCTCGCTCACGCGCCAGCAGCTTCTCGTCCGCCACAACCGCATTGTGCCCTACCTGCTCCACTTCGTGTCCTACGTCATGCTCTACCACATGCTTTCGTCCATACAGTCCCCCTCCTTCGTAAAGGCCATTGTGGTGATTTCCTTGCTCGTCCAGATTTGCTGTATCATCATCACCCTCTTTTGGAACATCAGCATGCACTCCGCCGGAGCGGGAGCCATAATCGGTGCCTTGGTGGTCTACGCCTCGTTGTTCCACTTCAACCCCGTGTGGTGGCTTTGTGCCGCCATCTTGGTCAGCGGACTGGTCAACAGCAGCCGCATGCTGCTCCGACAACACACGCTGTGGCAGGTGCTCGGCGGAACACTCGTGGGCTTCCTTTGCGGCTATGTCGGAATATTCGTTGAATCAATAATATAAAGGGAATACTATATGCAAGAGAAAAATCAACCACAGGTCAGCATCATCATGGGCAGCACGAGCGACCTGCCCGTCATGGAGAAGGCTGCAAAGATTCTCGATGAAATGGGCGTGTTTTTCGAAATGAATGCCCTGTCGGCACATCGCACTCCGGCCGAGGTCGAACAGTTTGCCCGTGAGGCAGAGGGGCGTGGCGTGCGGGTAATCATCGCAGGCGCCGGAATGGCAGCCGCCCTGCCTGGCGTGATTGCGGCCAACACCACGCTGCCCGTTATCGGGGTGCCCATAAAGGGTATGCTCGACGGACTTGATGCCTTGCTTTCTATCGTGCAGATGCCTCCTGGCATTCCCGTGGCCACCACGGGCGTCAACGGTGCGCAGAATGCAGGCCTGCTGGCCGTCGAAATGCTTGCCCTTGGCGATGCCTCGCTGGCCTCCCGCCTCAAGGCCTACAAGGAGAGCCTGAAGGAAAAGATTGTGAAGGCCAATGCCGAACTGGCCGATGTAAAATATAGTCATAAGGTATGAATAGAAGAATAACCCACGAGGTGCGTGTCGGAAACATCGGCATCGGCGGCGACAACCCCGTCCGTGTGCAGTCGATGTGCACAACGTCGACGATGGACACCGAGGGCTGCGTGCGGCAGATATTAGCGATTGCCAAGGCCGGAGGCGAACTGGTGCGCCTGACAACCCAGGGCGTGCGTGAAGCCGAGAACCTTGGTGAGATTCGTCGACGTGTGCGTGAGGCCGGCTGCGACGTGCCTCTCGTGGCCGATGTCCACTTTAACCCCCGTGTGGCCGAAGTGGCTGCCCGCAATTGTGAGAAGGTGCGCATCAACCCTGGAAATTACGTCGACGCTGCCCGTCAGTTCAAGCACCTCGAATACACCGACGAAGAGTATCAGGCTGAGCTGCAGAAGATTGAAGACCGGCTTGTCCCGTTCTTGGATATATGCAAGGAATGTCACACCGCCGTGCGCATCGGCGTTAACCACGGAAGCCTGTCGGACCGCATCATGTCGCGTTATGGCGATACCCCCGAGGGCATCGTGGAGTCGTGCATGGAGTTCCTGCGCATTTGCATGAAGCACAACTTCCTCGACGTGGTGGTGAGCATCAAGGCCTCGAACACGGTAATCATGGTTGAGAGCGTACGCCTGTTGGTGAAGGCGATGGATGCCGAGGGCATGACCTTCCCCTTGCATTTGGGCGTGACAGAAGCCGGCGAGGGCGAGGACGGACGCATAAAGAGCGCTGTGGGCATCGGTGCCCTGCTCATCGACGGAATAGGCGACACCATCCGTGTTTCGCTCAGCGAGGCGCCCGAGAAGGAGATACCTGTGGCCTACACCCTGCTGCAGGCTGCCCGACTGCGCTTCACCAAGACAGAATACATCTCCTGCCCGGGATGCGGACGCACCCTCTTCGACCTGCAGGGAACCATCGCAAAGGTGAAGGCTGCCACCAGTCATCTGACGGGCCTGAAGATTGCCGTGATGGGCTGTATCGTGAACGGACCCGGCGAGATGGCCGACGCCGACTATGGCTACGTAGGTGCCGCCCGTGGCAAGGTAAGCCTCTACCGGGGGAAGCAGTGCGTCGAGATGAACATCCCCGAGGAGCAGGCTGTCGACAAGTTACTTGAAATAATAAACAAAGATAAACAATGAATAATCAACCTCTTCTTATTTACAATACGCTCTCGCGTCAGAAAGAACTATTCCGCCCGTTGCACGAGGGCCGCGTCGGAATGTATGTGTGCGGCCCCACGGTTTATGGCGACGCCCACCTCGGGCACGCCCGTCCCGCCATCACGTTCGACCTCTTGTTCCGCTATCTCCAGCACCTTGGCTACAAAGTGCGCTACGTTCGTAACATCACGGATGTGGGCCACCTGGAACACGACGCTGACGAGGGCGAGGACAAGATTGCCAAGAAGGCCCGCCTCGAGGAACTGGAGCCCATGGAGGTGGCACAGTACTACACCAACCGCTTCCACGAGGCCATGACTGCGCTGAACTGCCTGCCCCCCAGCATCGAACCCCATGCTACGGGACACATCATCGAGCAGCAGCAGCTCGTACAGCAGATAATCGACAACGGGTATGCCTATGAGTCGAATGGCAGCATATACTTCGATGTCGAGAAGTACGACAAGGATCATCGCTATGGCATACTCAGCGGCCGCAGCCTCGAGAATATCAAGGACGCAAGCCGCGAGCTGGCCGGAGTGGGCGAGAAACACAACCAGGCCGACTTTGCCCTGTGGAAGAAAGCCCAGCCCGAACACATCATGCGTTGGCCGTCGCCCTGGAGCAACGGTTTCCCTGGCTGGCACTGCGAGTGCACGGCCATGGGTAGAAAGTATCTTGGCGACGAGTTCGACATCCACGGCGGCGGCATGGACCTTGTTTTCCCCCACCACGAGTGTGAAATCGCTCAGGCGGTGGCCAGTCAGGGACACCAGATGGTTCACTACTGGATGCACAACAACATGATTACCATCGGCGGACAGAAGATGGGTAAGTCATACAATAACTTTATCACGTTGCCAGAATTCTTTGCCGGCACCCATGAGAAGCTGACGCAAGCCTATTCGCCCATGACCATCCGCTTCTTCATCCTGCAGGCTCACTATCGCTCGACCGTCGACTTCGGCAACGAGGCGCTACAGGCTGCCGAAAAGGGTCTGGCTCGCCTGATGGAGGGATGGAAGTTGCTTCAGCGACTGCAGGAAGGCCAGAAGACAAAGGGTCAGCCCCAGGTCGAGATGAAGTATGTCGACGACTTGCGCCAGCAATGCTACGACGCCATGAACGACGACCTCAACTCGCCGCAGGTGATCTCGGCCCTGTTCGATGCTTGCCGCGTCATCAACACGGTCAACGACCACAAGGCAAGCATTACGGCAGAGGTGGCCCAGGCATTTGCTCAGGTGTTCCATACCTTTGCCTTCGATATCCTGGGCCTGACGGAGCAGAGCGGTGCAAGCAACAGGGCACGTGAGGAGGCCTTCGGTCATGTCGTGGATATGTTGCTCGAGCAGCGCAGTCAGGCCAAGGCCGACAAGAACTGGGCTTTGAGCGACAAGATTCGTGATGACTTGCAGGCCCTTGGCTTCGAGGTCAAGGATACGAAGGACGGCTATGCTTGGTCGTTGAACGTATAAATCACACTTCCCCAAAAAACTTTAGGGAAAGGTTTGGCAGACGGGCTCAGGCTCGTCTGCTAACTTTCTATGCCCTGCCGCTGAAGCCACTTCTGGTAGTTGCGCTTCCAACGGTCGTGGCTCCACAGCCACAGCTCGGGCTGCTCGCGAATCTGCTCTTCCAGCAGGCGGGCATACTCGTTTGTGATGGCGTACTCCTCGCCGGCCTCGGGTGAAATGTTCATGGGAAGCACTTCGGCCCGGTAGTATCCCCGGCGCGGACGGGTGACGCGGATGTAGTAGGGCGCAGCGTCCACCTGACGGGCTATCCGCTCGTTGCCTACGAATACGGCGGTCTTGTGGTTCAGGAAGTCTATCCAGTGGTGCAAGGATTGCACCTTGGGCGCCTGGTCGGCAATGAAACCTATCACCTCGTGCCGCCCCTCTTGTTTTGCGGTGAGAATCTGTCGCAGGGTCTGTTTCATAGGAATACAGCGCCCACCAAACTTCTCGCGTTCCTTGAGGAAGTGCTGGTCAACCTCGGGATTGTGTAGTGGATGGTAGATTTGTGCCCCTTGCCAAGGCTCGTGCAGCCATAGGGGGAACGAGGCCATCCATTCCCAGTTGCCGTAATGGCCGAGATAGGCAAAACAGAAGTTCTTGCCCTGGCGCAGCAGGGTTTCCTGCATTTCGTTGATGCCCACAAACTCCACCCTGCGTTTCATCTCTTCGTTGCTCATCGTTTCCATCTTCAGCGTCTCCACAAAGTAGTCGCAGAAGAAGTGGTAGAAGCGACGCTCAATGTTGCGAAGTTCCTTCTTTTCCTTTTCGGGGAAGCTGTCGGCCAGCTGGGTCCTTACCAGTTTCCGCCGATAGCGCACCAAATAATAGACCAGCGGGAAAAGCAGATAGTCGGACAGGAAATAGTGGACGCCAAGCGGCATTCGCGAGAGCAGCCGCAGCAGAGCAAATAGTATCTTATACATCTTTGTTTGTAGAACTTCGGTTTAAGGTTTGTGGCGCAACATCTCCCGATAGGAGTGCCGCAGTATGCTCAGACCTTTGGAGAGGCGCAGCGAGTCGGCGGGCTGGCCTACGGGTATTGTCGTCTGTGCGCTCAGGTCATACATGGTTTCGCCCGTCTCGTCCTTGAAGAGCAGGCCGGTGGGGTAGTTGCAATAGACGAAGGGCTTGTAGTTGGGGCTGAGCACGTTGCGGCTCCAGACGTAGCCCGAGTGTGGGAGCCCCATCTGGGTGAGCAGTGTGGCAGCAATGTCGCTCTGGTTCATCAGCATCGACATACGTTTCGGTTGGCGTATGGCGCCGCCTGTCCACAGCATGGGACTGTGGAAGAATTCACTCTCGTCGAAGGTCTGTTCGAACAGGAATCCGTGGTCAGGTATGATGATGACCAGCAGTTTGTCCCATACGGGTAGCGTGCGAAGGCTGTCGATTAGGTCGCCCACACACTGGTCGGTGTAGGCAAAGGCATTCAGTTGCTCGTTCTCCAGCCTGTGGTAGGGCACGTCCCAGGGTTCGTGGCTCGACAGCGTCTGCCAGACCATCATCCATTGTGCCTCAGGTGTTATCTCGGCAACGGTGTGGAACAGTTTCATGGCGGCCGTGCTGTCGTTGGCCCCCCAGCTGCTGTTCAGTTCGTCGCGGGTGAAGTATTGTTCGTCCATCAGTGCCTCGAAGCCCATATCTACCAGGTAGTCGTGCTTGCCCATATTGGTCATGACTCCGCCGTAGAGGTAGCCTGCCTGATATCCGGCGCTGCGGAAGTCGAGGGCCAGCGAATTAAGGTGCGGATGGGTCCATTTCTGCTTCATGGGGCTGATGGTGGGGTAGCTTATCCACCCCGAGTAGGCGCACACGGTGCCTCGATCGGTGCGGAATGAGTTGCTGTAGTAGTTGTCCCAGAATATGCCTTCGGGGATGAGACGGCTCAGGTTGGGTGCCACGCCCGGTATGCCGCCCAGTTCCTCGACGAACTTGCCTCCGAAACTCTCCATCATGACGATGAGCACGTTGGGGCGCTGCGTGTTGAGCAACGTGTCGGTCAGTTCGCTGTCGGAGGCATAAAGCTCCTCTACGGTTATCGAGTCGGCTATCTCTGCCTCCCGACTGTCGGCAACGAATGTCTTGTTGTCGCTGAACGACGCGTCGAAACGGAAGAGCGGATTCGTGGCGGCGTGGCTCATGAAGAGCGTTCCGCGGTGGTAGCAGTTGCGCACGCCGACGGGCATGATGGAGATGATGGCAAGGAGAATAAGCAGCCAGTAGTGGCGGCCCCGACCGATGCTCTTGGGCGTTGCGATGATGGCCGGCACTGCGAACATGCAGGCGAAGAGCAGCACGAGCAGGAAGCGTGTGAACAAGAAGCCTATGCTGACGCTGTTCGTGGTTCCTTCGGGCGATGCTGCATAGCTCAGGTGAACTGCGCTGAACTTGAATTCCCAGAATTCATACATCACGATGTCGGCGACGATGATGACGCCAAGTACAATGCCCAGGAGCACGAGGTAGGGAACCAGCGCCCACCGGAGCCCCTTGCGCAGGAAGGTGAGGCAGGCGGCCACGGGGAGCAGCACGATGGCTGCGGTGCGCACGTCGAGCATCAGGCCGTGAAGCCAGACGCGGATGAACTGGCTGGCGGTTATGGTCTCGACGTCGCTGTTATAGACGACGAACACTCCCTTGCCAATGGCAAATAGGACGATTAACAGTAAAAACAGGGTTGCAATGTATCGTGTGCTCTTTCTCATTCCCTCAATCTCTCATTTTCTCATTTTCTCATTTTCTAAAGCTGTTGCATGTCGTTGAGCCGTTTGTAGTAGCCCTGCTTGGCTATCAGCTCTTCGTGTGTGCCGCGCTCCACGATTTCTCCTTCGTGCAGCACGCAAATCTCGTCGGCATGCTTGATGGTGCTCAGGCGGTGGGCAATGGCGATGGTGGTTCGCGTGGCCATCAGTCGTTCCAGTGCGTCCTGCACCAGTCGCTCGCTCTCGGTGTCCAGCGCCGAGGTGGCCTCGTCGAGAATCAGAATGGGCGGATTCTTCAGGATGGCGCGTGCGATGCTGATGCGCTGGCGCTGACCTCCCGACAGGCGGCAGCCGCGGTCGCCCACGTTCGTGTCGTATCCGTCTTCCATCTCCATGATGAACTCGTGGGCGTTGGCAATGCGGGCGGCCAGCTCGATTTCCTCCTGTGTGGCGCCGTCCTTTCCAAAGGCAATGTTGTTGCGTATGGTGTCGTTAAACAGGATGGCCTCCTGGTTGACGTTGCCGATGAGGCCTCGCAGCGAGCGGATTGACAGTTGGCGGATGTCCTTTCCGTCGATTTCTATCCGGCCTTCCGACACGTCGTGGTAGCGTGGGATGAGGTCCACCAGGGTGCTTTTCCCCGAGCCCGACTGCCCCACCAGGGCCAGCGTTTGGCCTTTCTTCACGGTGAGGTTGATGTGGTGGAGGATTTCGCGGCCTTCGCTGTAGCTGAACGAGACGTCCTTGAGCGCGATGCCGTGTTCAAGATTCTCGATGGATTGGGCGTTTTCTGCCTCGCGGATGTTATTCTCGGCGTTGAGGATTCGGTTGATGCGCTCCATGGATGCCAGTCCCTTCTGTATGGCGTAGCCTGCCTTGGAGAGTTCCTTCAGGGGCTGCAGGGTGGAGTAGAGGATAATTAGGTAGTAGATGAACATTTCGGCATCGATGGGGCTGCTGCCGTTGAAGATGAGCCAGCCGCCGAACCACAGCACCAGCACAATCATCACCGTGCCCAGGAACTCGCTCACGGGGTGGGCGGCGCTCTGTCGGATGGCCACGCGGCTCGATATGTCGCGGTATTCGTTGGTTACGTGTTCGAAGCGGTCGGTCATTTTCTTTTCGGCGATGAAGGCCTTGATGATGCGCAGTCCGCTCAGTGTCTCCTCAATCTGACTCACGCTGTCCGACAGTTTGGACTGCATGGTCAGTGACCTCGACTTCAGCTTCTTGCCTATGCGGCCGATGCCAAAGGCCAGCAGGGGCACCACGAGCAGGGTGAACAGCGTGAGCTCCCAGCTGACGTAGATCATCGTGCCCACGTAGACGAAGATGAAGATGGGGTTCTTGATGAGCATGTCGAGCGACGAGGTGATGCTGGCGTCCACCTCGTTGACGTCGGCCGTGATGCGTGTCATGATGTCGCCCTTGCGCTCTTCGCTGAAGAAGGAGAGGGGCAGGTGCACAATCTTATGATAGATGTCGTTGCGGATGTCGCGCACGATGCCCGTGCGCAGCGGGGCCAGCATGGCCGAGCCGCCGAAGTAGGCTGCCGTCTTGAGCAGGGTGAGGAACGAGAGCACCACGCCGAGCAGGAGCAGCGTGGTTGCCGGTCCGTAGTTCTCGATGAGCTGCTGGCTGTAGTAGTAGCCGTTGTTCTTCACCACGCTGAGCAGGTTGCCCATGCCTCCCGTGCCCCAGGGCATGAATCCGTAGTGGCCGGTGTCAATCTTGAACAGTATCTGCAGGATGGGCAGTAGCACGGTGAACGAGAACACGTTGAACAGGGCAGCCACGATGTTCATGCCCAGTGTGCCGGCGATGTAGTGCTTGTATCGGGCAAAGTATTTGCCCATGATGTGGTAGAATGTTCTCATGTCGTGTTATTTTCGTCCAAAGTCGGCTGGTATCTCGCCCCAGTTCTCGGTGTCCCATTTCTCCACGGCGGCGTGGCTGGGATGCTCGCGCAGCCATTTTTCGGCGCGGGCCACCAGGTCGAGCGCCTGGGCCGTTTCCGGCGTGCGGGCCAGGGTTGTCTTGGCCTTTCGGTTGCGCACCCAGGCCATCCCCGTGCGGCTGTCGCTGTAGATGGGCATACCGATGCCTTTCTGCTCCATCAGTGCCATGGCATGCACGATGGCCAGGAATTCGCCGATGTTGTTGGTGCCCTGGATGGGGCCGAAGTGGAACACTTGCTGGCCCGAGGGCATGTGCACACCGCGGTACTCCATCGGCCCGGGGTTGCCCGAGCAGGCGGCATCTACGCAGATAGCTTCTCTCAGTTCAGAATTCACAATTACCAATTAACGATTCACAAATACCAATTAACAATTGGCTGCGCGAGATAGCTCTCAACTCTCAACTTTCAACTCTCAACTTTCAATTTTCAACTCCCAACTTTCAACTCCCTCACATCCTCTCCGGCACTTCGATGCCAAGCAGCCCGAGGCCGTTGCGCACGACCTTGCTTACGGCCTCGCTGAGGGCCAGTCGCACCACCTGCTTCGCCTTGTCCTCTTCCTTGAGCACGCTGAAGTCGTGGTAGAACTGGTTGTACTCCTTCACCAGGTCGTAGCAGTAGTTGGCGATGCACGACGGGTTATAGTCGCTGCCGGCCTGGCGCACGGTTTGTGCGAAGTCGTTGAGGTGCTGTATGAGGGCGATTTCCTTGTCGCTCAGTTCGGCCGTCGTGGGCAGTTGTGCGGGCACGTCGATGCCCTGTGCCTTGGCCTTGCGCAGGATGCTGCGGATGCGGGCGTAGGTGTACTGGATGAAGGGGCCCGTGTTGCCGTTGAAGTCGATGCTCTCTTCGGGGTTGAAGAGCATATTCTTGCGTGCGTCGACCTTCAGGATGAAGTATTTCAGGGCGCCCATGCCCACGATGCGGGCAATCTCGCGTGCCTCCTCGGGCGTGATGTCTTCCAGCTTGTTCACCTTGTCGGCGCTCATCTGGCTGGCGTCGTCAATCATGGTCTGGATGAGGTCGTCGGCATCCACCACGGTGCCTTCGCGCGACTTCATCTTGCCGTTGGGCAGTTCCACCATGCCGTAGGAGAAGTGCACGAGGTCCTTGCCCCACTTGAATCCCAGCTTGTCGAGCAGTATGGAGAGCACCTGGAAGTGGTAGTTCTGTTCGTTGCCCACGACGTATATCATCTTGTCGATGGGGTAGTCCTGGAAGCGCAGCTTGGCCGTGCCGATGTCTTGTGTCATGTAGACGCTGGTGCCGTCGCTCCTGAGCAGCAGCTTCTCGTCGAGCCCCTCCTTCGTGAGGTCGGCCCACACGCTGCCGTCCGGGCGGCGGTAGAAGAACCCTTTCTGCAGTCCTTCCTCAACCTTCTCCTTGCCTTCCAGGTAGGTGTCGCTTTCGTAGTATATCTTGTCGAACGACACGCCCAGTGCCTTGTAGGTCTCGTCGAAGCCGGCATACACCCACTCGTTCATCCTGCGCCAGAGCGAGCGCACTTCCTCGTCGCCCTGTTCCCAGCGCACGAGCATTTCGTGGGCTTCCTTGATGAGTGGAGCCTCCTGCTTGGCCTGCTCCTCGTCCATGCCCTTTGCCACGAGTTCCTTCACCTCCTCGCGGTAGTGCTTGTCGAAGGCCACGTAGTAGTCGCCAATCAGGTGGTCGCCCTTCTTGCCCGATGACTCGGGCGTCTCGCCGTTGCCCCACTTGAGCCAGGCGAGCATCGACTTGCAGATGTGTATGCCGCGGTCGTTCACGATGTTCGTCTTCACCACGCGGTTGCCGTTGGCCGCCATCACGTTGGCCAGCGCCCAACCCAACAGGTTGTTTCTCACGTGCCCCAGGTGTAGCGGTTTGTTGGTGTTGGGGCTCGAATACTCAATCATCACCAGCGGGCTCTCCTCCGTCACGGGCGTGAATCCAAAGTGCTCCTGGCTGTTGATTTCCTCGAGCAGCCCTATCCACTGGGCGGGGGCGATGAGCAGGTTCAGGAAGCCCTTCACCACGTTGTAGCGGGCCACCACGTCGGGCACCTCGCGCAGGAGGTATTCACCCAGTTCCTGCGCCGTCTCCTCGGGGCGCTTGCGGCTCATCTTCAGGTAGGGGAACACCACCAGGGTCACGTTCCCCTCAAACTCGGGGCGTGTCTCCTGCAGCTGCACGCTCTCGGCTGCCACTTCCTGCCCATACAGCGACTTGATGCCGGCCACGACGGCCTGGCTTATCTTGTTCGTTATTTCCATATTGTGCGCGTTATTTTATTATAATATATAAATGTGGCTGCAAAGATACGCAATTTTTTTCATTCCACAAATGCCATACCCGCAAAACCTGCGTGCCATATGTTTCGACGGTGGCCGACATTCGTGACGGCGACGCGTCATATTCTTCCGCCGTCGCCCGATGAATGTACGTTCATCGCCGATGGACGTACATCCGCCGCCGATGTCTGTCCGTCCGTCGGCGACGGCGGAAGAATGTCATGCGGTGTTGGCAAGTTTGTCACGCAGTCTTTCAGCCTTTGCGTTGCATGGAATGCACGAAAAAGGGAGGCCACATGTGTGACCTCCCTCTATAGATGCTTTCGGGGTTTATCTTACTTCACAGCGTCAGCAAGTTCCTTACCAGGCTTCACCTTAACCACCTTCTTAGCGGGGATAGTGATAACCTGCTTGGTAGCGGGGTTGATACCCTTGCGAGCAGCGCGCTCCTCAACGGCCAGTGTGATGATGCCGGGAATCTGAACCTTGTCACCCTTCTTCAGAGCATCAACGGTAGCTTCGATGGCAGCGTCCAAAGCCTTCTTTGCGTCAACTTTACACAGGCCAGCGCCTTCAGCAATCTGTGCGATTAATTCAGTCTTGTTCATAGTTGTAAATTAATAAGTAAAATAAAAAAAGTTTGTTTTCACGCTTTTCATGCCAAATTTAGATAAAGTTCAATAACTTGCAAAAGATTTTGAACAAAAAATCATGTTTTTTCTTAAAAAAAGCATCATTCGGCGTTATTTGTGCTGATTTTGTGGGGAAAAAGCGTAATTTTGCATTTCAAATGAACCGTAAACATTGATACAACGAACTATGCGCGAACTGATGCCCCCAATAACCAAAAACCTGCTTATCATTAATATATTGATGTTTGTAGCCACGTACGTGCTCGGGCGCTACGGCATCAACCTGAATTCTCTGCTCGGCCTCCATTTCTTCATGGCCTCTGACTTCCGCTTGCACCAGATTTTCACCTATCTCTTCATGCACGGCGGCTTCGAGCACCTTTTCTTCAATATGTTTGCCCTGTGGATGTTTGGCCGCATCATCGAGCAGGTGATGGGACCCAAACGCTTCCTTACCTATTATATGGTTTGCGGCATCGGCGCCGGCCTCATTCAGGAGTTGGTGCAGTACATCCACTTCCTCAGCCTCGCCCCCGAACTGTCTGGCGTGTCGCACGAACAGTTGGCCGACGCCCTGAACATGTGGAACACCGTCGGTGCCTCAGGTTCCATCTACGGCATCCTGCTCGCCTTCGGCATGTCGTTCCCCGAGGACCGTCTGTTCATCATCCCCATTCCTTTCCCCATCAAGGCCAAGTATTTCGTTGTGGGATATGCCGTGGTCGAACTCTTGTCGGCCATGCTGCGCAGCAACGACGGCGTGGCCCACATGGCCCACTTGGGCGGCATGCTCTTCGGACTTGTGCTGCTCCTCCACTGGCGCCATCCGGGCGGACTCAAGAAGTGGTGGCGCAGGGTGGTGGGCAAAGCTCGTAAACCCAAGATGAAAGCCTATCGCGGAGGTGGAAAATTCGCCGATGAAATGGACTATAATGCGCGACGTCAGGCTCAGCAGGAGGAGATAGACCGCATCCTCGATAAGGTGAAGAAACACGGCTATGGTAGCCTCACGGAAGAGGAGAAACGCAAACTCTTTGACGCAAGCGGCAGATAATGGCTGAACGCAAGAAGAAAGACGAGCCCTCGTGGTTTGGCCGGTTGATGGTCAACCTCATCCTGGGTGCCAATCTGGTCACCCTCATGCTCCTGTGGCTCTGTTGTGCCATCACGTGGATTGACCCTGCCTACCATGCCCGCCTTTCCGTCCTGGGCCTGGTGTTCCCTGTCTTCCTCATCCTCAACCTGCTCTTCCTGCCCGTCTGGCTGCTTGTGAAGCCGCGCATGCTGCTTGTGCCCCTGGTGGGCATGGGCCTGTGCGGAAGCTATATTCTCGACTATTGCCCCATCAGCTTCGGGGACGAAGAGGAGGGCGGTGCTAAGCTGACGGTGCAGACGTGGAACTGCCGCGACATGCAGTTCTATATGCCCGATTCCATCGACCTTGTCACGGAATACCTGTTGGGCGTCGATGCCGACATCCTCTGCCTCCAGGAGTTCACCTTCGACAAAGCCTGCTACCAGCCTCTGCGCGCTGCATTCGAGGCGCGCGACTACTACATGGCCCACGTGAATCGCGATGCCGTCGTGTCGCGCTTCCCCGTCATTTCCGAGCGCTCCGTGCCCATCGAGAGCGCCTATGACAACGCGGCCCTGCTGGTCGACCTGCTTATGCCCGACGACGACACGCTCAGCGTCATCTGTGTCCACCTCGAGAGCAACAACCTCTCGGCCAGCGATAAGGACGGCTACGAGGAGGCCCTGCACAGCCGTGAGCGCGAAAAGGTGGAGAGCGAGGCTGCCTACCTGACGGGCAAGCTGGCAAAGTCGGCCCAGACGCGTGCCCGGCAGGTGAACGTGCTGGCCCAGTGCGTCGACAGCATCGCTGCCCACCACTCCGTAATGCTCTGCGGCGACTTCAACGACACCCCCATATCCTATGCCTACCAACACATGGCGCGCCGCCTGTGCAATGCCTACCGCAGCCGGGGGCGCGGCATGGGTATCACCTTCAACGAGAAGAACTTCCCCGTGCGCATCGACCATATCTTCTACAGCCCCGACTGGACGTGCGACAAGGCATTCGTCGACCGCAACGTCCTGGCCTCGGACCACTATCCCGTTGTCGCACGACTGCGAAAACAGAAGAAATAGGGCCTTTGCCTCACATTTTTAACGTTTAATTTTTGATTCTTAATTAATTTACGTACCTTTGTGCGCTCTTTGCGCATATGTGTATGCCGTGCGCGAGGGCCGAAAACGAGCAAAACGAGAACAAATAACGTAAAAATAACTAAATAATTAAACACAATGCAAAACAAAGGATTTGTTAAACTGATTGCAGCCCTGCTTTCTGCTATCTGCCTCTTCTACATGAGCTTCGGCGTCGTGGTGAACCACTACGAGAAGAAGGCCGAAAAGATAGCAGCCGTGAGCGGCGAGCAGGCTGGACAGGAGTTCCTGGATTCCATCCAGAACCAGAAAGTGTACATGAACGTCTGGACCCTCAAGCAGTGCCGCGAGCTGGGACTGGGACTGGGCCTCGACCTGAAGGGTGGTATGAATGTCATCCTCGAGGTCAGCGTGGCCGACGTCGTTAAGGCCCTCTCCGACCACAAGGAGGCCACCAACGCCACCTTCGCACAGGCCGTAGACGCTGCCCAGAAGGCAGCCGCCAAGGGCGAGGGCGACTTCATTTCGCTCTTCATCACCGAATACAAGAAGGCTGCGCCCGAAAGCCCGCTTTCTGAGCTCTTCGCCACACAGCAACTGCGCGACAAGGTGTCTACCAAGAGCACCGACAAGCAGGTTGAGAACGTGCTGCGCGAGGAGGTGAAGGCCGCCATCAACAACTCTTACAACGTGCTCCGCACACGTATCGACCGCTTCGGCGTCGTTCAGCCCAACATCCAGGCCCTCGAGGGTCAGGAAGGCCGCATCATGGTGGAAATGCCTGGTGTGAAGGAGCCCGAGCGTGTCCGCAAACTGTTGCAGGGTAGCGCCAACCTGGAGTTCTGGGAGACCTACAACGCCGAGGAAGTTTATCAGACCCTCTACGACCTCGACAGCCGTCTGGCTGCTGCCAACGTCAGTGGCGAAGAGACCGACACAACGCAGACGGCCGAGCAGGCTGCAGAAGCTGCTGCCGAGACTGAGGCCGACACCGCCAAGGCCGAGGCCAAGGGCGACCTGGCTGCCGCTCTCCACGGCGAGAAGGCTGCCGCTGCCCAGGCTCCCGTCGACCGCGAAAAGGCCCTCAAGGAGCACCCCCTGTTGGCTCGCCTCCAGGTGCAGCCCAGCCAGGGTTGCGTGGTAGGTATCGCCCACAAGCGCGACCTCGAGGCCATCTCAGCCCTCTTCGAGACTCCCGAGGCCAAGGCTGCACTGCCCGGCGACCTGCGTCTGAAGTGGGGCGTGAAGGGTATCAACGACGCTGACGGTGCCGACTACTACTACCTCTATGCCATCCGCGTGACAGAGCGCGACGGCCGTGCTCCCCTCGAGGGCGACGTCATCACCGACGCCAGCGACTCTTACGACCAGATGGGCCGTCCCTGCGTAAACATGAAGATGAACATCGAGGGTGCCCGCCGCTGGGCTCAGCTCACCAAGCTGAACGTTAACCGCTGCATCGCCATCGTGCTCGACGACAACGTATACAGCGCCCCCAACGTAAAAGGTGAAATCACCGGTGGAAGCTCTGAAATCTCGGGTAGCTTCACTGCCGAGGAGACAAAGGACCTGGCCAACGTGCTCCAGTCGGGTAAGATGCCCGCTCCCGCACACATCGTCAGCGAGGAAATCGTCGGTCCCACACTGGGTGCCGAGTCTATCCGCATGGGTATCTACAGCGCCGTTCTCGCCTTCATCATCCTGATGTTCTACATGATTGCTATGTACGGCTTCAAGGCTGGTATGGTGGCCAACTGCGCACTGCTCTTCAACCTGTTCTTCACCGTGGGTATCCTCACCTCGTTCCAGGCTGCGCTTACCATGAGTGGTATCGCCGGTATGGTGCTCACCCTGGGTATGGCCGTCGACGCCAACGTGCTCATCTACGAGCGCACGAAGGAAGAAATGAGGACCGGCAAGCGCTTGCGCGAGGCTCTCGAGGCAGGTTACAGCAATGCCTTCAGCGCCATCTTCGACTCTAACCTCACGACCATCATCACCGGTATCATCCTCTACTATTTCGGTACAGGACCTATCCGCGGCTTCGCCACCACGCTCATCATCGGCGTGCTCGTCAGCTTCTTCACAGCCGTGTTCCTCACTCGCGTGTGGTACACCTGGAAGATGGAGAACGACAAGTGGCAGGACCTCACCTTCAAGACCGCCCTGGGCAACCGTATCTCGTTCAAGAACCCCCAGTACAAGTTCATGTCGAACTATAAGAAGAGCTTCTGCGTCTTCGGCACCATCGCTGTAATCTGCCTCGTTGCCGTCTTTGGCCGTGGCTTCAGCAAGAGCATCGACTTCACGGGTGGCCGCAACTTTGTGGTAACCTTCGACAAGCAGGTTCAGCCCGAGGATGTTCGCGGTCTGCTCTCCGAGGCATTCCCCGAGAGCAACACCTCGGCCATCGCCATCGGTACCGACGGACAAACCATCCGTATCTCAACCAACTACCGCATCGACGAGGACGGCGTGGAAGTCGACAGCGAGCTGGAGGAGAAACTCTTCCACACACTGCAGGATGCCGGTCTGCTGGCCAGCGACCTCGAACTGGAGACCTTCATTAACCGCGACGTGCGCGACGGTGGCTCTATCATCAGCAGCCAGAAGGTAGGCCCCTCTGTGGCTGAGGATATTACCAAGGGCGCCATGTGGGCCGTTACATACGCCTTCATCGCCATCTTCCTCTACATCCTCTTCCGCTTCCGCAACTGGGCATTCTCGGTTGGTGCCATCGTAGCCCTGATTACCGACATCATCGTCATCCTGGGTGCCTATGCCATCCTGTGGGGCTTCGTTCCCTTCTCACTCGAAATCGACCAGACCTTCATTGGTGCCATCCTTACCGCTATCGGTTACTCCATCAACGATAAGGTGGTTGTCTTCGACCGTATCCGTGAGAACATCACCCTCTATCCCAAGCGCGACCGTCAGCGCCTGTTCAACGACTCGCTGAACGCCACCCTCAACCGTACCATCAACACCTCTGTCAGCACCTTCATCGTGCTGGCCGTAATCTTCGTGATTGGTCTGGCATTCAAGGGCGCTGGCAGCATCATCTCGTTCTCCTTCGCCATGATTCTGGGTGTCATCTTCGGCACCTTCTCATCCATGTTCGTGGCTGCCCCCGTGGCCTACCTCGTCATGGGTCGCAAGATTGAAGAGACCGAGGAGCAGAAGTAACCCCTTCTGCCCGCGCACACCCGCGTGCACACGTGCGTTCCTAATATATATTATAGGAACGCCGGCACAATAAAAGAATGGGACGCTCCGCAAGGGGCGCCCCATTCTTTTATTTCTTAGGTGTGGTGGTTAGAAGCGGACGTAGGCCTGGACCCAGGCGTTGTGGTAGTGGCGCTGGGCAGCGGTGCGGTCGTCGTGGTAGTTGTACTGAAGCTGCAGCTTGAGGTTCTTGTGGGGCTGCAGGTTGGCCGCGAGGCTGTAGATGGTGTGCATGGAGGCCGTGGTGGCATAGTCGCGATAGGTGTCGTACTTGCCGTAGACTTTTATCCATCGCCATACGGGAACGCCAAGGGTGACGTACCAGGCATCGGCTTTGCGACCGCCTTTCCACGTGAGCGGACGGGTGGCGGTGGCTGCCACGTAGTCGGAGGCCTTGTGGCCATAGGAACGAGCATATTCGGCTCGTGCGCTCCAGTTGTTCTTGCTGCCTTCGTATTTCATGCCTACGCTGTAGCGGTTGCGGTCGACGGTGACGTTGTTGTCGTCCTTCCAGCTGCCAAGCCAGCCAAAGGCGCCTATCCAAAGGTCGCGCACGGGGCTCCACTGGAGGGTTCCGAGGAAGTCTTTGTGGCGGTTCTTGTCGCGGCGGTTGATGCCTTGTCCGTTCATGATGGCCACACCGTAGTGGAGTTGGGGATGGCCGTCGCGGCGGCTGCGGAAGACGTCGCCCGATACCTGAAGCCCCAGGTCGCGGCCGCCCATGCTGGCTTCACCCACGCGGTCGCCAGAGCCCGAGAACTTCTTGGTGAGCTGGCTATAGTCGCCCGTGCCCACGTCCCAGGGATTGTAGGGATTCTCGAAGGTGAAGCATCGCTTGAATTCGCCCATCTTCACTTCCAGTTCTTTCCAGTGGCTCCAGCTCACGTAGGCATCCTTGACGTGGGGTGTGCCGTTGAGTTCCACCTGCAGTCGGTACTTAAAGTCCTTCATGATAGTTCCGTCGACGTAGACGCGCACGAGCCGCAGCCCGAAGCCTTCGCCGCCGTGCTCGCCCGTCAGACTGTTGTATTTATAGGAGCCAATGACGTATCCGCCAAACTTAGGCACGGAGGCTATGTCGCTGCGCTTCCACTTGGCACGGGGCAGGAGTTTGCCCTGAAGGGTTTGATACGTGGTGTCGAGAAATGCTTCATCGTCGGCGCTTGCGGCTTGGCCTGCAGCGAACGGAACGTGGCAGAGAAGCAGGGATAGTAGTAAGATGTTCTTCTTCATGTGGGTAAAGTTACGAAAAAAGTTTAATGTAGGTGGCTAAATGTTGAAACTTTGTAATTTAGACATTAAACCATGACTCGATTGGGGGGTCATAGGATGCGTGGATACAACATATATAAATAAGATATTCTGAGAGACGATGAAGAGAATGACAGCGTGCCTGCTGCTGATGGTGTGTTCACTGATGGCGATGGCGCAGAAGGCAACCGTGAAGGGAACGATTATGGACGGCGGGCTGGGAGAGCCACTGCCGGGTGCGGCCGTTGTGCTGCTCAACCAGAAAGATAGTACACAGGTGACCGGCGTGGTCAGCGATACCGAAGGGCGGGTGACACTGCCCGTGTCGAAGTATGGCACCTATCTGTTGCGCATATCCTACATGGGCTATGTGACGCAGTGGAAAACCATAACGCTGAGCCGTAGCCAGAAGGAATTGGACCTGGGCACGGTGACCCTGGAGGAAGATGCCAAGATGATGAAGGAGGCACAGGTGACGGCCCAGTTGGCTCAGGTGGAGATGAAGGAAGACACGTTTATTTACAACGCCGGGGCCTTCCGCGTTCCCGAGGGCTCGAACCTTGAGGAACTCATACGCAAACTGCCCGGAGCCGAGATTGAGGACGACGGCACGGTGAAGATAAACGGTAAGACGGTATCGAAAATCATGGTCGGAGGCAAGGAATTCTTTGCCAACGACACCAAGATGGCCCTGAAGAACATACCCACGAAGATGGTAGAGAAGGTTAAGTCGTACGACAAGAAGAGCGACTACAGCCGCATCACCGGCATCGACGACGGAGAGGAGGAGACCGTGCTCGACCTGACCGTCAAGAAGGGCATGAAGGAGGGATGGCTCATCAACGCCGACCTGGGCTACGGCACTGAGGACCGATATACGGCCAAGGCTAACATAAGCCGTTACACGGATCACATGCAGGTGACGCTTATCGGTAGCCGAAACAACGTGAACGACAACTCGTTCCCCGGCGGTGGCGGACGCGGCTGGGGCGGTGGCGGCGGCCAGGGCATCACGACCAGCGACATGTATGGCGCTAACATCGCCTGGGTGAACGACAAGAAGGAGAACGAGGCCGGATTCCTTGAGATTGGCGGTAACGTGCGCTACAGTCATCGGAAAAACGACGTGCAGACGCGCTCGAACACCGAGATGTTCCTCGACGGAACGACAAGCACCTTTGCCAACTCCCGCAACAACAGCATTAGCACCAGCCGTAACCTGAACGCCAACCTGCGACTGGAGTGGCAGCCCGACTCGATGACGAACCTCATGTTCCGTCCTAACTTCTCCTATTCGTGGTCGAACGGGCACGGAAACAGCATGAGCGCAACCTTCAACGAGGACCCCTACGAATACTTCGCCGACCCGCTGAAACTTCACAAGGTGGGCACCCAGAACGTGGCGGAATACAACCTGGCAGAGAACGTGACCGTGCGCGACCAGATTACCGTGAACGACAACGACCGCCAAACCAAGAACGAAGGTAACTCGACCAACTTCGATGCCGACCTGCAGATGAACCGCCGGTTGCAGAAACCAGGAAGAAACATTACGCTGAACGCTGGCGGACGCTACTCGAACTCCGACAACACATCGTGGAGCCGCTCTGTTATCAACTACTACCAGGAGACCGACCCTGCGAAGAAGCAGAAGTTCACTAACCAGTATAACCTGTCGCCCTCGACCTCATATAACGTGCAGGGCCGACTCAGCTACACGGAGCCTATTACCAAGAACCTGAACCTGCAGGCCAGCTACCAGATGCAATACCGCTATTCCGACAACGATCGCTCGATGTACAGCATCGACTCGCTGCTCACTAACCCCCTATATGCTGGATACTACACTGCCGAGCAGCTCTATCTGGGCTACATACCGGGCCTTGATACGCTGGACTACATCAAGAATATCGAAAACTCGCAGTACGCATCCTATCGCGAGTACAACCACAATGCCTCGCTGATGGCTCGCTACAACCGCAAGTTTGAGAACAGTCGTGAACTCCGACTGAACGCTGGCGTCAGCCTGCAGCCGCAAACTACCCACATGGACTATCAGAAGAATCGCCTCGACACCACGGTCGTGCGTCATACCTTCAACTGGGCACCACGTGTGAACATGCGCTGGAAGATATCAAAAACCAGTCAGTTGAACTTGCGCTACAATGCACGAATGTCGCAGCCCTCGATGACCAACCTGCTGGAAGTGACCGACTCAAGCGACCCGTTGAACATCTCGACGGGTAACGCCGGACTGCGTTCTTCGTGGGCCAACAACTTCTTTGCCTTCTACAACGGTTACAATGCCGACAAACAGCGCGGCTGGATGCTTAATGCACGATACAACAATACGAAGAATAGCATATCCACGGCTACCATCTATGACACGCAGACGGGTACGCGATACACCCGCCCTATGAACATCAACGGCAATTGGAACCTGGGCACTTCCGTCATGTTCAATACGGCATTGGACAAGAAAAAGAAACTCAACTTAATGAACTTTGCCAATGTTAACTACGACAACCACGTGGGCTATCTGAGCAGTAACTCCGACGGCTCAACCTGGACAAGTATCTACCGCGACGACAATCCCTCGGTAGTGGATATGGATAAGGTGTTCCGTCAGGTAAGGCTACAGAAGACGACGACAAAGAACACGAGTATCAGTGATAATCTGCGCCTCAACTTCCGAAGCGACTTCAAGACGGACGGCACGTTCGAGATAGGACTTAACAGCGGCTTTAACTACCAGCACGCACGAAACGAAATGCAGGCGAGCGCAAACATCGACAGCTGGACTTTTAACTACGGTGGTAACTTCAATATCACGTTCCCTTGGTTAATGTCCTTTGCCACCGATATCAGTCAGCAGAGCCGCCGTGGCTACAGCGAAGAGTCGATGAACACCGATGAATTGGTGTGGAATGCTCAGTTGAGCCAAAACCTGAAGAAGTGGATTAAGAATCAAGACCTGACCATCAGCGTGCAGTGGTACGACATCCTTCGCCAACGCTCGAACATCAGTCGTAACATCTCGGCCATCATGCGCAGCGACACTTGGACCAACGCCATCAACAGCTATGTGATGGTGCACGTGATATATAGCCTGAATCTTTTGGGAAATAAGGAAGCGCGCGGACAAATGCCCAGCGGTTTCGGAGGCCCCGGCGGTGGTCGCGGTCCTGGCGGACGTGGCGGTGGCGGACGCCCGTTCTTCTAAAAAAGTTATTGGAAGAATGAGAAATTGACGCTGCCGTAGGCACGATGCTCAACGAAACGGGGATGGCTCTTGAAGTCGTCCCTTTTTCCGTGTTCAAGCACAAACACTCCGTCCTCGCGCAACAAGTTGCGCTCAAGCACAAGGTCGGGCAGGTCGGGGATATTGGGGAGCGTGTATGGCGGGTCGGCAAAGATGATGTCGAACTGCTCGTGGGTGGAATTCAGGAACTTGAATACATCGCCTCGGACGGGAAGGGCATTTTCGTCCTTCAAACGGTAGAGAAACTCTTCGATGACACGATAGTGGAAAGGGTCTTTCTCGACACAAACCACACGCTCGCAGCCCCGAGAGAGCAGTTCCAAGGTGATGCTGCCCGTTCCGGCAAAGAGGTCGAGGGCAGTCGCGCCTTCGAAGTCGGTGTAGCCGCGAAGCACGTTGAAAAGGTTTTCCTTGGCAAAGTCAGTGGTCGGACGTGCCTTGAAGGAACGAGGTACCTCGAAGTGGCGCCCCTTGTATTTACCCGTGATTATGCGCATACGGTGTGAGTTATGTATTTCCTTAATTCTGCCTCCAGTGTCTTGTCTTTCGACAGAAGCATGCAAACATCATTACGTTGGTCCATGCTCAACTGTTTCCATACGTAGAGAAGGAAGTAGAGCTGGTTGCTGAGGGTTGTGGCCTCGAAGGAGTTGGCAAACTGCAGCTTCCCGTTTTCGTAGGTGAACATGAACAGTTGCGAGCCGTTGCTGTGGACATACAGCCGTTTCTCGCTCCCCCTTTGACGCTTATCTTTGCTCAGCATTTTGTTCATCAACTGGCCAAAGTAGCTGTGGATGGATGCGTGGGGATAGTGTCGCAGAATAGTAGCTTCGATTTCTGCATCAACGACGAACACTTCGATTACTTCCAGGGCGGGAAGCATTTCGTAGTGCATGTTCATCCCTTGCAGGCTGTCCTTGCCGAAGGTCAGGCGGTAGAGCGCCTGCGCCTCTTCGCTGCGAAACTCGTCAAGAGGGATGCGCGTAGAGGAGTAGTCGGCATAGATGTGCACTTCGTCATAGTCGGGGCGCAGGAGGGCATTGGTCCTAAAGGCTTCTTCCAACACGTCGTTAAGTGTTTCGCCCTTCTTTACCTTCACATCCTTTTGGCTATGCGGAGTGTAAAAAGAAAATCCATCCGAATAAATCCGGATGGATAATTCTTGTTCAGTATACTTCTTATTCCCAGTTACCAGCATTGTTGTTCCAGTTCAGGCCGGCTTCACCAATCTTCAGACCGGGGAAGTTGCCCATGCCTTCGGCGATTTCATTCTTGTTAGCGCACTCACGTGACCACTGTTTCGTGTCACCAATCAGGTAGGTGTCGAAGGTGGCGCTGCACTCCATAACGGGGATGAGAGCGTCGGACTTGGTCTTAATCCAGATAGCAATGAGGTCGAACTTCTTCTTCTCGCCACCTGTTGCGTCGGAGTGGGGGATATAGCACAATTCGTCGGGGTTGAATTCGCTACCTCTTTCTTGATAGTATTTAACGCGGGCAGGGTTGTTGTAGTAGAGTGAGTCGATGAGAGAAACCCATGTGGTGTCGCGACGGAAGTTCTGAAGTCCGTTGGCGGCAATCTCGGCAGCGTTGCCGCGTGCCACGATGGCAGCAGCCTTAGCCTCGGTGAGTCCCTTCTCCATTTGCTCTTCGGTGAGCACTCCTAACTTGATGATGGTGGGGAGCTTGGCAACCTTAACCCATTCAATCAGGGTGTCCCAGTCGGCACAGAAACCGATGTCGGGATGTTGCTCCTTGTAGGCATTCTGAGCATCCCTGATTTCGAGCAGGCGTGTCTTCACGTCGTTCTCGCGCTGTGCCACTTCTCTGTCGAAATTTTGCTGGTCGGCAATGCTGCGATAGCAAATAAACAACATTGCCAGCGCACAGATGCCTAAAACTACATTAATTAGCTTTTTCATGATGTTATTTAAATTTTTATTTGTAATTTAGCATATCGTTTAGGTACTTTCGCACCTTTCGTCATGCAAATGTAAAATAAAATAATTGAATTACCCACAATTTGTGCTACTTTTTACTTAAAGATGGCAATAAAAGATGAATTAGCCGACTTTATCCTTGCGAAATTTCCTTACGAGGCAACGCCCGAACAACTCGATGTTGTAGGGCGTTGGTGTGATTTCCTTACATCGCCGAAGCGGGACGAGCTGTTTCTGCTTCGAGGCTATGCCGGAACGGGTAAGACTTCGCTTGTGGGAGCATTGGTGAAGTCCTTGCACGCCCTGCATCGTCCTGTCGTGCTGCTGGCCCCTACGGGACGTGCGGCAAAGGTCTTTGCCCTGCATGCTGGGCATGTGGCCTACACGATACATAAGAAAATCTATCGCCAGAAGACATTCTCGGCAGAGATAACGAACTTTCAGGCTAATTACAATAATCACAAACATACGTTGTTTATCGTGGATGAGGCTTCGATGATAAGCAACGAAGGTGTTTCGGGGCGGATGTTTGGCACGGGCCGTCTGCTTGACGACCTTATCCATTACGTATACTCTGGCGAAGGCTGCAGACTGATGTTGGTGGGCGACTCGGCCCAGTTACCTCCCGTGGGCGAGGAGTTGAGCCCCGCTTTGAGTGAAGTCGCTTTGGCCGGATACGGGTTGGAGGTCTGCCAGGCCAGGCTGACTCAGGTCGTTCGCCAAATCGAAGAGTCTGGAATCCTGTGGAATGCAACGATGCTTCGACGCCTGATATCCACCGATGAAATGGCGAAATTCCCGCGTTTTAAGGTGCAAGGTTTCCCAGATGTCAAGGTTGTCCCAGGCGAGGACTTGATAGAGTTGCTGGAGGAGAGTTACTATCGTTGTGGCATAGACGATACAATCGTGGTGACCCGAAGTAACCGTCGCGCCAACCTCTTTAATAATGGAATACGAAGCCGGATTCTGATGTATGAGGATGAACTGACCGCGGGCGACCAACTCATCGTGGTCAAGAATAACTACTATTGGGCCAGCCAAACCGATGACGAGAAATCAACAGACTTCATAGCCAACGGCGATGTTTGCGTTGTGCGGCGTTACCGTAACGAACGAACGCTCTATGGCTTCCGATTTGTGGATGCCACGCTCCGGTTCCCCGACTTCGACGACATGGAACTGGAAACGACGGTTCTGCTCGACACCTTGCAAAGCGAAGCCCCGGCACTTACCCAAGAGCAGCAATCAGCCCTGTTTAATGCCGTCTGCGCCGATTACCCAGGAATTACGAACCGGCGCGACCTGATGAAAAAAATAAAGGAGGACATCTATTACAATGCCCTCCAAATAAAGTATTCCTATGCCATCACCTGCCACAAGGCGCAGGGCGGACAGTGGAAACGGGTATTCGTTGACCAAGGTTATGTCACTCGCGACATGTTGTCGCCCGACTATTTCCGTTGGCTGTATACAGCCCTGACCCGTGCAACGGAAACGCTATACCTCGTCAACTGGCCTTCGGTACAGGTGGAAGGTGATAACGGTTTTTGAATATAACGCTTTCCTGCTTCACTCGGTTGGTCAGTACATGGCCACGATGGCCTCGTAGAGTTCTTGCTTGCCGCTTGTCTGCTTAGGATTGCCCACTGCTTTGCCATGTGCGTAGGCTTCCTCGAAGCTCATCTGGCCCTCTTCGAATTTCTTGCCCAGGCCAGTGTCGAATGAGGCATAGCGCTCCTTCACCATGGCGGGTATGGGGCTGTTTTCGAGCAGGTCGGTAGCGCTGAGCAGGGCCTTGGCCATGGCATCCATGCCGCTGATGTGTGCGATGAAGATGTCCTCAAGGTCGGTGCTGTTGCGGCGTGTCTTGGCGTCGAAGTTGGTGCCGCCAGTGCCAAGTCCGCCGTTGCGTATTATCTGCATCATGGCCTGAACGAGTTCGAAGTGGTCGATGGGGAATTGGTCGGTATCCCATCCGTTCTGGTAGTCGCCGCGGTTGGCATCGATGCTGCCCAGCAGGCCGGCATCAACGGCGCATGCCAGTTCGTGCTCAAAGGTGTGTCCGGCCAGTGTGGCATGGTTCACCTCGATGTTCACCTTGAAGTCTTTGTCCAGTCCGTTGGCACGCAGGAACCCGATGACGGTTTCGGTGTCGACGTCATACTGATGCTTTGTGGGCTCCATGGGTTTGGGCTCGATGAGGAACGTGCCTTTGAATCCTTTGGCGCGGGCATAGTCACGAGCCATGCGCAACATGGTGGCCATGTGTTGCTTTTCGCGCTTCATGTCGGTGTTCAGTAGGCTCATGTATCCTTCGCGGCCGCCCCAGAATACGTAGTTCTCGCCGCCCAGTTCGATGGTAGCGTCGATGGCGTTTTTGATTTGAACGATGGCGCGTGCCACAACGTCAAAGTCGGGGTTAGTGGAGGCTCCGTTCATGTATCTTTTGTGTCCAAACACGTTGGCCGTGCCCCAAAGGAGTTTGATGCCCGTTTCGGCTTGCTTTTGCTTCAGGTATGCAACGATTTCCTTGAGGTTCTTCTCGTAGGCCTCTACTGTATCGGCCTCGGCGCAGAGGTCTACGTCGTGGAAGCAGTAGTACTGGATGCACATCTTTTGCATAAACTCGAAGCCGGCGTCAACCTTGTGTTTGGCAGCTTCGACGGGATCGGCAGCGTCATTCCAGGGGAATGACTTCGTACCGGGGCCAAACTGGTCGCTGCCCTCGGCGCATAGTGTGTGCCACCAGGCCATGGCGAATCGCAGCCAGTCTTTCATCTTCTTGCCCATCACCACGCGCTCGGGTTCGTAGTAGTGGAAAGCCATGGGGTTCTTGCTTCCTGCTCCCTCGAAGGGAATCTTACCGATGTTTTCGAAATACTGTTTCATAGGTTTTTATGTTTAAGGTTCCATGTTTGTCGTTAGAGGTAGTGTTTCCAGTGTGCGTAGGCCTCGCGGTAGGCTTCGGGTTGCTGGGGTCGGATGGTGTCGACGATGCGAAGGGTTTGCATGGCTTCCTCCGTGTCGCGGTAGATGCCGGCGCCAATGCCAGCTCCGCGTGCGGCTCCGGCTGCCCCGTCGGTGTTACAGAGTTCAATACTGGCACCCGTCGTGTCGGCAATGGCCTGACGGAAGAGTGGTGAAAGGAACAGGTTAGCCTGTCCGGCGCGTATGGTCTTGATTTCCATGCCCATCTCGGCCATAATCTCCATGCCATAGGCAAAGGCGAAGGCAATGCCTTCCTGCTCGGCCCGCAGTATGTGAGTCTGGGTGTGGTGGTTGAAGTTCAGTCCGTGGATGCTGCATCCAGGGTTGCGGTTTTCGAGCATGCGTTCGCTGCCGTTGCCGAAGGGGAGCACGACCAGTCCGTCGGCACCGATGGGCGTTTGCATGGCAGCGTCGTTCATTTGGCTGTATGAGAGTTCGGAGGCCACATTGTGATGCATCCAACTGTTGAGACATCCGGTGCCGTTGATGCAGAGCAGCACGCCCAGACGTGGGTCGGCTGCAGTGTGGTTGACGTGGGCAAAGGTGTTGACGCGGCTCTTCGGGTCGTAGTTTATTTTGTCGAGAATTCCGTAGACGACTCCGCTGGTGCCGGCGGTGGCAGCCACTTGTCCAGGATTCATCACGCCCAGCGACAGGGCATTGTTTGGCTGGTCGCCGCTGCGGTAAGTGACGGGCGTTCCCGGCTGCAGGCCCAACTCACGTGCTGCTTCGTTGCGCAACTGTCCTTGCAGCCCGAATGTGGGCACCAGGTTGCAGGGCATGGTGGGGTCGATGCCATAGTATTGGATGAGGCGGCTGGCGATGCTGTTTTCGCGGAAGTCCCATAATATGCCCTCCGACAGTCCGCTCACGGTCGTTGTCATTTCGCCGGTCAGGAGCAGGGCGATGTAGTCGCCGGGCAGCATGAAGTGGTATACCTTATTATATATATGCGGTTCGTTCTCCCTGACCCATGCGAGTTTCGATGCAGTGAAGTTGCCGGGCGAGTTCAGCAGGTGACCCAGGCAGTACTCGGGACCCAGGTCGCTCATTGCCCGTTCGCCGAGTGGCACGGCGCGACTGTCGCACCAGATAATGGCCGGTCGTAGCGGCTTTCCGGCCTTGTCGACGCACACCAGTCCGTGCATCTGATAACTGATACCGATGGCTTCGATGTCGGCAGCTTTGGCTTGCGCTTGCTGCATGACGTCGGCCGTGGCCAGCCGCAGGTTGTCCCACCACATGGCGGGGTCCTGTTCTGCCCAGTCGGCTCGCGGGGCAGCGATGGGCATTTCGCGTCTGGGGTAGAACGCCGAGGCGGCAATTCGCCCCGTCTGGGTCTCCACGAGTGCGGCTTTCACGGAGCTACTGCCGATGTCATAACCTAAGAGAAACATGATGGTGAGGTATTTGGGAATGTTGCTACGTGGTGATGATGTTCGATGTGACAAATATACAACTTTATTTTAATAAGTGTACAAAAATTTGTAATTAATGTGTACCTTTGCGTCAAATCTGTTTTATCTTACATCAAATTGTCATTTAAGTACTTAACTCTTAAACTATTGAAACTATGATGAATTTCTTGCAAGCTGCTCCTGCCGACAGCGTGGCAGTGGAAAAAGTTGTGAAAGGAACGAAGGAGGCCGTCGAAGGCCTGGCTCATGGCGACGTGAGCTATCTGACGCAGTTCCTGCAGCAGGCGCTGACGTTCTGTGTCGAGGCCGGAAAGACCATCCTTGTGGCCGTTATCATTTACATTGTGGGTCGCTTCGTCGTTGGCCTAATCAACCGTGTGTTGAGCAATGCGCTCGACCGTCGCAACCTCGACCCCTCGATTAAAAGCTTCCTGAAGTCGTTTGTCAACATCATGCTCACCGTGCTGTTGCTGATTGCCGTCGTGAGCGCCCTGGGCGTAAACACCACCTCGTTTGCAGCTCTGCTCGCATCCTTCGGTGTGGCTGCCGGTATGGCCCTGAGCGGCAATCTGTCGAACTTTGCCGGTGGACTTATCATCCTGCTGCTGAAGCCCTTCCGTGTGGGCGACTACATCGCAGCGCAAGGCTTTGAGGGTACGGTAAGCGAAATCCTTATCTTCAACACCGTGATGAAGACCGTCGACAACAAGGTTATCTACCTACCCAATGGCGCCCTCAGCAGTGGAACGGTTACCAACTTCAGCCGCGAGCCGCAGCGCCGTGTCGACCTCACCGTCAGCGTTGAGTATGGTCAGGACCTGGAGCGCGTGAAGAAAGTGCTGGCCGACCTTTTTGCCCGTGATAGCCGTGTGCTGAAGGAACCCGCACCCTTCGTGGCCCTTTCGGCAATGTCGGCGAGCAGCGTTGACCTCACCGTTCGCCTGTGGGTTGATTCTGCCAACTATTGGGGCGTGTTCTTCGACACTCAGGAAGCTATCTATGCCGAGTTCAACAAGCAGGGCATCAGCTTCCCCTTCCCACAGCTCACCGTTCATCAGGCTTAAGGCAAGCGCGCCTTTTTCGCCTGCAAAAAATAAAAGAGCCTGCTTCGTGCGGGCTCTTTTTCTGTTTGTAGCGTTAGGGGATGTGGAGATATTACGCCTTAGCTTCTGCCTGTTTGTGGAACAGCGACATCAGCCAGCCGACGAGTATGCTCACAACCATGCCGATGAAACCAAACAGCATGAACGACGGGCGCACCTCTTCGGGAATGAAGAACTGTAGGTAGAGCACGACAATCTCGCCCACGAGGAAACCCGTAAGCGCGTCGATGCCGTTGATGCGCTTCAGGAACAGGCCCATGAAGAACAGTCCACCCAGTCCGCTGGTGAGCAGTCCGAGGATGGTGTTGAAGTAGTCGAGCAGCGACACGATGTTCCAGGTGGCCATCAGGATGGCAATGCCCACGCCGATGAATCCGCTGATAACACACGTGATGCGTGCCACGCGCAGCATTTCCTGTTCTGAGGTCTGCGGGCGGAAACGCTTCCAGAAGTCAATACTGAAGGCCGTCGACACCGAGTTGATATTGGCCGATATGGTCGACATCGTGGCGGCAAAGATGGCGGCAATGAGCAGTCCGGCAATGCCCTGCGGCATCTGGCTCATCATGAAGAAGGGGAAGATGGCATCGCCCTTGGCCATGGTGAAGTCGAGTTCTGCCGGGTGGGTCTTGAAGAAGGTGTAGAGACCCGTGCCGATGAAATAGAAGACAACGCTGATGAACACGCTCATGAATCCGTTCATCCAGATGCCCTGCTTGGCGCTGGTCACGTCCTTTGTGGTCAGGTAGCGCTGGATGACGGTCTGGTCCGAGGTGTAAGAGATGAGGTTGTTGGCAATGCCACCACCAAGGATGGCCACCCAGAAGGTGACGCGCCGGTAGTCCCAACTCCACTCGAAGAGGCGCAACTTGTCGTTGTCAAGCGCCAATTGCAGGGCTCCCGAGAAACCGCCCTCAGTGTTGCCCCACAGGTAGGCCGCAGCCATGAAGGCACCGCCCACCAGAATGATGCCCTGGATGACATCGCCCCAGATGACAGCTTCCACGCCGCCCATCGTGCAGTAGATAATCGTGATGACGCCCATCAGTATGATGCAGATGTAGATGTCGATGCCCGTGACGGCCGTCAGCGCCAGCGAAGGCAGGTAGAGCACCAGTGCCATGCGGGCCACCATGAAGATAATGAAGAGGCTGGAGGCCATCAGACGAGTGAAGGCGTTGAATCGCAGCTCCAGATACTCGTAGGCCGAGGTGATGTTCAGCTTGCGGAAGTAGGGCAGGTAGTACTTGACCACGGGCCAGCTCACAAGCAGTATGCAGACGAGCATCGGATAGTATGTCCAGTTTGTGGCATAGGCTTTGGCGGGGATGGTCATGTAGGTGATGGCCGAGAGCATGGTGGCGTAGATGCTGATACCGGCAGCCCACCAGGGAATGCGGCCGCCGCCACGGAAGAAGTCGTCGGAACCACTCTCGCGGCGCATGAAATAGACACCCAGTCCCAACATAGAGACCAGATAGAACACCAGCACAATCCAGTTGAGTGTGCCGAAGTGGGTCTCCTTGTCGAAACTTACCTTCATGACTTCCGTAGCGCGGATGCCGGGCTTGCTCTCGCCGTCGATTTGCACATAGCTGTTACCAATCTGTACCAGACCGGCGCCGGCACGCGCCAGAAGCGAGTTGCCGGGGATGGCATACCACGAGTCGGTGATGGTGTGGTAAACCAGCACGTCGGGGTTGAAGCGATACCATGTAGCCGGGTGAGTGAGGTAGTCGTCGCCGAATTCACCGGCAACGGCCTTCTCGAACACCTCCTTGTTGACACCGCCGAAGAGGAGGACGTGGCTGTATCCTGATGCGACCGCCGTCATGCCTGCCGTGGCCTTGCTGTCAGGATGATTCTTCCACTGCATTGTCTTCAGGTTCAGTTCCAGCGTCTTGTCGGCAATTTGGCCCGTCGTGGGGTCGTAGCCGCCAAAGACGTAGAGCGAGTGGTCGAGGCCGTTGGTCTGCACCACGGCCGTGGGCTGCAGCCTTGCCTGTCCGGGCAGGACAGAAACAACTTCCCATTGTGCAGCAGGCTTTCCGTTGTCGAAATTCAGTCGGAAGACCTCCATTTGCGGCGTTCCGTCAGATTGTCCGCCCACGAGGTAGATGGCGCCGTCGCCGGCCAATGCTGCCGCTGCCTGGTCGATGCCCTTGGGCAGCGACGGCATCGTTTCCACCCCTTCGCTTGTCAGCAGATAGACGTCGGAAAGGCTCTCCTTGCCATTGCTGCCGCCGATGCACAACATCTGCTCTCCCGAAAGGTTTATGCTGGCTCCGTAGGCTGTCGGCTGAGGAAGGGTGACCTTACGTTCGAACCATTGATTCTTATTGAGATACCATACCTTGTCGTAGTATTTCTTTACGGCATCGGCTGAGACTGCGCTCTCGGGGAAATTGCAACCTCCGGCGATGGTAATCATGCCCCCGGTTTGTCCGGCAAAGGCTGCTGCCACGCCCTGACCGCCAACCACATGGTGTGCCGGCAGGGCTTCGATGGATACTTCAACTTTTTGCGAGAAGGCCAGCAGGGGCAAGAATAACAGTAAAAGGGCTATTCTTCTCATGGTGTTCAGAAATGGTTGCAGTGATTCCAGAAATCAATGGCGTCGAGTTCGGCCTTCAGGCGCTTTTCTTCCTCTGGCGTGACGTTTTGGAACGGGGTGCGGTTGGGGCCAAGGTCGAGTCCCATGAGCTTCATAATGCGCTTGCCGCCCACGATGTTGCCGCGGAAGTGCACGATGACGTTAATGACGGCCTGGGCGTAGTTCTGCAGTTTGCGTGCCTTCTCCAGGTCGCCATTCTTCCATGCTTCGATGATGCCAACCAGACAGCGGCCGTTGTAGTTCGTGGTTCCGCCAATGCCGCCACGAGCGCCACCCATGGCCAGCGAGGGAAGTATGGTTTCGTCCTGTCCGTGCAGCATGTCGAACTTCCCGTCGCCATACAGACGGCACTGGTTGTATTCGTAGATGCTTTCGAACGTGTACTTGATGCCCGCGAAGTTGGGGATGCGTCCGTCTACGGCCTTCAGCAACTCAACCATGGGCAGGAAGGCTCCGTTGAAGGCGGGGATGTGGTAGAAATAGAAGGGCAGGTCGGGCGCACCGCAGGCTATATCCTCGCAGTACTTCACCAGTTCCTCGATTCGGCCCACCTTGGGGAATGGAGGTGCCATGGCTCCGATGCCCCAGGCGCCAATCTTCTGGGCGTGCTCGGCCAACCTGCGGCTTTCGCGGACGCAGCAGCTGCCCACGTGCACGATAACCTTGAAGCCTTCCGGGGCAGCCTTCATCCATGCTTCGGCAATCTGCATGCGTTCCTCGCTGGTCAGCATGTAGCCCTCGCCGCTCGAACCATTGATGAACACGCCTTTAAGCCCGTTCTTGGCCAACATCTTCGCGTAGGTAGGAATCGGTTCAAGGTTAACGTCGCCATTCTCTTTGAATGGAGTAAATGGGGCATCGATAAGGCCCTCAATCTTTTCAAATGCCTTCATGATATTTAAATTTTACGCTTAAGATATTTTTCAGCTAAATACTGACAAAGGAAAAGCAGCCAGAACATGGAGAAGAAGCACACGCCCGTCACGGCATTGTCGATGCCCAGTGGGGCAAAGGGCATGGTGAGCAGGGCGAAAAGCATGCACAGGGCCATTACGTAGTGGCGTCGCACGATGTAGCGGAGATCCTTGCGGCCCTTCTTTTGCGAGGCCATGTAGCCGGTCAGCAGCACGGTGAGGACAAAGACCTTTGTCTCCCACAGCGTCTGCAGGGCAATGCTGGTGACGGAACTTATGGCCTCGAGGTTGGTGGCAAGGTTCAGGCTGTCGTTGCGGCGCTGCCAGATGCTCAGTCCCGTGCCGATGATGACACCCACCACCATGGGCCAGCAGGCTTGCCGGAAGAAGCGCTCGCGCCGCTGGAATGCCAGCCAGACGAAAGTGCAGCATAGCGGAATGGTTATACCGTCGTGGGTGTAGCTACAGAATATGCCCATCAAGAGCATGAGGAAATACCAGCGCTGGAACTCCTTTTGGCTTACTCGCGTGTATTGCGTTATGAAAAAAGGCACGATACACTGGGACGAGATTTCGATGAGGGCATAGAGGTCGCGGTAGAAAAACGTTTCTTCGCCCGGGAAGAAGAATACGATAAAGACGGCTGTGCCGATGATGCCGATAAATGTTTGTCCCGTGCGGGCCAGGTGGGCAGTGAGGTAGACGAAGAGCGTGAAGAACGACGTGGTCAGGATATTGATGGTCCAGGGTTCCCACATGTATCCTCCCTTGGGAGGGATGGCTGCCAATCCGGCCCACACTCCAAAGAATATGACAAAGTAGGCCGCAGTCTGTGTCCAGCGTGATTCGTTTTCCATGGCGCTCTTGCACTTATAGCGACAAAGATACGAAATATTCACTGAATATTTGTACTGCCTGGCAGAAAAAAGTCTAACGTTCGGTTCATTCTTTATATATATGATAAAGTAGGGGTGGTGCTGTAGCGGGGAACTTTCGGCAAAACTTTTGCCCGCTACCGGGTTTGGCACGCGCTTTGTAGAACATAAGGTGAGATTATTCATGTACAACATAAAACCAATAGCATTATGAACATTAAACCATTGGCAGACCGCGTGCTTATCGAGCCCGCACCTGCAGAAACAAAGACAGTAGGCGGCATCATCATCCCCGACACCGCCAAGGAAAAGCCCCTGAAGGGTGAAATCGTGGCCGTTGGCCAGGGCACCAAGGACGAAGAGATGGTGCTGAAGGTTGGCGACCAGGTGCTTTACGGCAAGTATGCCGGCACGGAGCTTGAGCTGGATGGCAAGAAGTACCTCATCATGCGCCAAAGCGACGTGGTTGCAATCCTGGGATAAGATAAATTGAACGTTGAAAGTTGAAAATTGAAAAATTAAAGCATTATGGCAAAAGATATTAAATTTAATCTTGAGGCCCGCGACCAGATGAAGCAGGGCGTCGACCAGTTGGCAAATGCCGTGAAGGTGACTCTTGGCCCCAAGGGTCGTAACGTGATTATCGAAAAGAAATTCGGTGCACCCCAGATAACGAAGGATGGTGTCACCGTTGCCAAGGAGGTAGAGCTGGCTGATGCTTTCCAGAATGCCGGTGCCCAGTTGGTTAAGAGTGTTGCCTCGAAGACGGGCGACGATGCCGGTGATGGCACGACCACTGCTACCGTGCTGGCTCAGGCTATTGTGCGCGAGGGCTTGCGTAACGTTGCTGCCGGCGCTAATCCTATGGACTTGAAGCGTGGTATCGACAAGGCCGTTGGTGCCGTTGTGAGCGAAATCAAGGAGATGTCGGAGCAGGTGGGCAGCGACTATCAGAAGATAGAGCAGGTGGCCACCGTGAGTGCCAACAACGACCCCGAGATTGGTAAGCTTCTGGCGGATGCCATGTCTAAGGTATCAAAGGATGGCGTTATCACCATCGAGGAGGCCAAGGGCCGCGACACTACCATCGGCGTTGTAGAGGGTATGCAGTTCGACCGCGGTTATCTGTCGCCCTACTTCGTAACCGACACCGAGAAGATGGAGTGCGTCATGGAGAACCCCTACATCCTCATCTACGATAAGAAGATTTCTAACCTGAAGGACTTCCTGCCCATCCTGGAGCCCGCCGTTCAGACGGGTCGTCCCCTGCTCGTCATTGCCGAGGACGTGGAGAGCGAGGCGCTGACCACGCTTGTTGTCAACCGCCTGCGCACGCAGCTGAAGATTTGCGCCGTCAAGGCTCCTGGCTTTGGTGACCGCCGCAAGGCCATGCTGCAGGATATCGCCACGCTGACGGGTGGTCTGGTAATCAGCGAGGACACGGGTTTGAAGCTGGAACAGGCTACTATCGATATGCTGGGTTCGAGTGACAAGGTGACGGTGTCGAAGGACAACACCACCATCGTCAACGGCCACGGCCAGAGCGAGCTCATCAAGGACCGCATCAACCAGATTAAGAACGAGATAGCCAACACTACGAGCGACTACGACAAGGAGAAGCTGCAGGAGCGTCTTGCCAAATTGGCAGGTGGCGTGGCAGTGCTCTACGTGGGTGCACCCAGTGAGGTTGAGATGAAGGAGAAGAAGGATCGTGTCGACGATGCTCTGTGTGCCACTCGTGCAGCCATCGAGGAAGGTATCATCCCCGGCGGCGGCGTAGCCTACATCCGCGCTCAAAAGGTGCTCGAGGCCCTGAAGGCTGAGAACGACGACGAGCAGACTGGTATCCAGATTATCCGTCGCGCCATCGAGGAGCCCCTGCGTCAGATTGTCGAGAACGCCGGCCTTGAGGGCAGCGTCGTAGTTAACGAGGTTCGCAACGGCAAGGGCGACTATGGTTACAACGCACGCGCCGATAAGTACGAGAACCTGAAAGCAAGCGGTATCATCGACCCCGCCAAGGTGGCTCGTGTGGCTCTGGAGAATGCAGCTTCTATCGCTGGCATGTTCCTCACCACGGAGTGCGTCATCTGTGATGCCAAGGAGGATAAACCCGAGATGCCGATGGGCAACCCCGGCATGGGCGGCATGGGTGGCATGATGTAAGCGCCTGACAGACCCCGCCCAACGGAGGGCAGACGATAATGAAAAGCAAGTAGGCTGTGTCGTGATGTGCGACACAGCCTACTTGCTTTTGTGCTCAGTGTTTCTTTCGTTTAGCCCATCTTGTCCATGGCCTGCTGGAGGTCGGCGATGATGTCGTCGACCGACTCGATGCCGATGGACAGGCGCACCAGGTCGGAGGCCACGCCGGCCTCGCGCAGTTGCTCGTCGGAGAGCTGGCGGTGGGTGTGGCTGGCGGGGTGGAGCACGCAGGTGCGGGCGTCGGCCACGTGGGTGACGATGCTGATGAAGTCGAGGTTGTCCATGAAGCGGATGGCGTCTTCACGCGTGCCCTTCAGCCCGAAGGCGATGACGCCGCAGGTGCCGTTGGGCATGTATTTCTGGGCCAGGGCGTAGTACTTGTTTGAGGGCAGTCCGGCGTAGTTTACCCACGACACGCGCGGATTCTTCTCGAGCCATTCGGCCACCTTCTGTGCATTCTCGCAGTGTCGTGCCATGCGCAGGTGCAGGGTCTCCAGTCCCAGGTTGAGCAGGAATGCGTTTTGCGGGCCGGGAATGCTGCCCAGGTCGCGCATGAGCTGTGCCACGAGTTTGGTGGAGTATGCCCCCTTGCCGAAGGCGGTGGTGTAGGTCAGTCCGTGGTAGCTTTCATCGGGCTGGCACAGGCCGGGGAACTTTTCGGCCTGCTTCGTCCAGTCGAAGTTTCCACTGTCGACGATGGCTCCGCCCACCTGTGTGGCGTGTCCGTCCATGTATTTCGTTGTGGAGTGTGTCACGATGTCGCATCCCCATTCGAAGGGGCGGCAGTTGATGGGCGTTGCAAAGGTGTTGTCGACGATGAGGGGCACGCCGTGGCGGTGGGCCATGCGGGCGAAGCGCTCGATGTCAAACACGTTGCCACCGGGGTTCGATATGGTCTCGCCGAAGAAGCATTTCGTGTTGGGGCGGAACTCACGCTCGATGCGTTCGTCGTCCCAGTCAGGGTCGACGAAGGTGCACTCGATGCCCAGCTTCTTCATCGTCACGCCGAAGAGATTGTAGGTGCCGCCGTAGATGCTGTTGCTGGTGATGAAGTGGTCGCCGGCCTGGCAGATGTTGAACACGGCATAGAAGTTGGCTGCCTGTCCGCTGCTGGTCAGCACGCAGCCGACGCCGCCCTCCAGCGCGTTAATCTTCTTGGCCACGGCGTCCACCGTGGGGTTGGCCAGTCGGGTGTAGAAGTATCCACTCTCTTCCAGGTCGAAGAGCTTGGCCATTTGCTCGCTCGTTTCGTATTTGAAGGTGGTGCTCTGGTAGATGGGCAGTTGCTGGGGCTCGCCCTTCGAGGGCTTCCATCCACCGTGGATGCAGATGGTGTCGAGATTCTTTTTCATTTCGTTGAGTTTTTGCTGAATTTTCGCTGCAAAGATAATAGAATTCTACGGTAAATTTGCAACTTTATCAGAGAATAATTAACTTTGTTACGTCGTATTCTATATTCGCCGCCCGATGAATATAAAAACGTCGGCGCCGATTATACGCGCATCGAATGATGGCTGTATAGCCGTCGGCCGATGAATATACTTTGCAAAGTAGTACTTAAAATTATATGTTACAATGGTTACAAGTAAGTTTATCTATCAGGAAGTAGGTGGCATAACAGCCAACGGAGAAAGGATTGTGAAGCCTCGTTTCGTAGGAACGCGGCAAGTGTCGACACAGGAGCTCATTCAGGAGGTGGCCAAGCGCACGGCAGTGTCTCGCGGCCAGTTGCTGGGCATGCTGATGAACATCGCCGACGCCCTGCCTGCCTTTTTGGCTCAGGGCCACAGTGTGAAGATTGACGGCATCGGAGTGTTCCACCCGCAGCTGACCATGCGCGACGAGATGCCCGTGAGCGAGCAGGACGAGACGGGCGATGAGGTTGTGCACAACGCCCGCAACGTGGTGTTCGACACCGTGCGCTTCGTGCCCGACAAGGGCCTGGTGGGTGGTGCACGGGCAGCCTGCCGCCCCATCCACGACCGCTACTCGGGCAACCGCGAGGCTATGCCCACGCCCTATAGCGAGGAGGAGCGCCGCAACCTGGCGCTGAACCACCTGCAGGAACATTCGGCACTCACCGTGAGCCAGTACATGCAGCTGACGGGCCTGCGCCGCACCAAGGCCTCGCAGGAACTGCGCCTGTGGTCGCACGGCGAGGATGCCTGCCTCGAGGCCGTCGGTCGTCCGCCACATCGCTACTATGTCGTGCGCCACGAGCGTTAAAAGATGTATATTCCTTGTCGTTGCAGGAGATTATTCCTAATTTTGTCTTCTACATTAATAATAATATAGAACTATGATAAGAAATCTTCAACCCAAGGCAGTGTGGGAAAACTTCTACCTGCTAACCCAAGTGCCTCGCCCGAGCGGCCATCTCGAGAAGGTGCAGCAGTTCCTGCTCCAGTGGGCTCAGGAGCGCGGCATCGAGGCCTGGAAGGACGATGCCGAAAACATCGTCATGCGCAAACCGGCCACACCCGGCATGGAAGGTCGCCAGACGGTCACCCTGCAGGCCCACATGGACATGGTGCCGCAGAAGACCGACGACAGCCGCCATAACTTCGAGACCGACCCCATTGAGACCTACATCGACGGCGAATGGGTGAAGGCCAAGGGAACCACCCTGGGCAGCGACGACGGCATGGGCGTGGCCGCCATCATGGGCATCTTCGAGAGCAAGGACCTCAAGCACGGTCCGCTGGAAGCCCTCATCACGGCCGACGAGGAGACCTGCATGTACGGCGTCAACCACCTTTCGGCCGACACCCTGAAGGGCGACATCCTGCTGAACATCGACAACGAGACGCTGGGCGAGTTCGTCATCGGCAGCGCCGGCGGCGTGAACATCAACTGCCAGCTGGGCTACAAGGAAGTGGCCCCCGAGGAGGGCGACGTGGCCGTCAGGATTACGCTGAAGAACCTGCGTGGCGGCCATAGCGGCCTGGAAATCAACGAAGGGCGCGCCAACGCCAATAAGCTGATGGCCCGCCTCGTGCGCCAGGCCATCATCGACGACGATGCCCGTCTCAGCTCGTGGCAGGGAGGCAACATGCGCAACGCCATCCCCCGCACGGCCGAGGTGGTGCTCACTATCCCCCGCGAGAATCTCGCCGACCTGCGCGAACTGGTCGACTATTGTCGCGAAACCTTCGCTCAGGAGTATCGCGGTGTAGAAGAGAATTTAGCCCTATTCATCGAGGAAATTCCCCTTCCCGACGGTGAAATGCCGCAGGAGATTCAGGACAACGTGGTCGACGCCCTCGTGGCCTGCCACGACGGAGTGCTGCGCAACATCCCCAGCATCCCCGCAGTGGTGGAAACCAGCTCGAACCTCGGCATCGTGAAGATAGGCGGCGGATCCGTCGACATCCTCATCCTGGCCCGCTCCAGCAGCGAGACGATGATGGAATACATCCAGGAGATGCAGGAATCATGCTTCTCCATGGCTGGCATGAAGGTGGGCTACGACGGCCAGTACGGCGCCTGGCAGCCCAACTTCGACAGCCCTATCACGGCCCGTATGGTTGAGGTCTACAACCGCATGTATCCCGATGCACCCGCCCGTGTGGAAGTCTGCCACGCCGGACTGGAGTGCAGCATCATCGGCGGTGTCTACCCCCACATGGACCTCGTCTCCTTCGGTCCCACCCTGCGCTCGCCCCACACACCCGACGAGCGTTGCCTGATTCCGAGCGTCGAGAAGTTCTGGAACTTCCTCGTGAAACTTTTGGAGGAAATTTAAACCTCCCCCTACCCCCCTCCCAAGGAGGGGGCATGAACCACTTACCTTATATATGTGAGATATGTTAAGATAAAATGGGTACAATGAGATACGGATATGAGACATCCAACTTGGGTAGCTATGATTTGCTAAAAGACTTTGCACGGCAAAACAGAGCAGAGGCTACCGAAGCGGAGGAGATACTTTGGAGACGACTGAGAGGAAAGAAACTCGGATATCGTTTCAGACGGCAGCATCCGATAGATTGCTATATCGTCGATTTCGTGTGCCTCGAATTAAAGTTGGTCGTGGAGGTTGACGGAGGCTATCACGAAACGCAAAATCAGCAAGTCGAAGACCAGGAACGTACTCGCATATTGAACGAAAGCGGATATACGGTCATCCGATTCAGTAATGAAGATGTATTACAAAACGAAAGAGATGTCATTAACCAAATTGCACTCGCGATGAAAAGACAAGAGCGCCTCAATGCGGATCATGCCCCCTCCTTGGGAGGGGGTAGGGGGAGGTTTCTGCTTATCCTCCTCCTCTTTTTCTCATTGTCCGCCTTGGCCAAGCACCAGGGCAAGGAACTCACCGACCTGCTGTTCTCCTACATGCAGCTCGAAGAAGTGCACCCCGACAGTCTGGAGCGCAATATTGCCGACCTGAAAGAGACTCGCTCGCGGTCGTGCGATGCCGCCGAGCGGGCTGTCTATGCCGCCGCCATTGCCCGCCTCTACGGTGAGCGCATGTACTGGCGTAGCGTGGGTACCAACTTCCGCGACTCCATGGTGGCTTGGTACGGACTCTCGCTTGCCGACAAACAAGTGCTGGCCCAGACCAAGGCCAAACGCTGGAAACCGTTTGTCGTTGTGGGCAAGGACGAAGGTTACTTTGGCGGCGACATGCTGAACGTCGTGTGGCGCAGCATGACCAACCAGGTGGACAAGCGCGTGCGAGATGCCAGCCAAGTGCTGCCAAAGGCCGGTGAAATGGTCGATTTTTATCAATCCATCGGTCGCCGCGAGGCTGCCCTCCTACTGGCTCTCGACTCGCTTGATGCGTCAGGCACGGAAGCACGGAGAGAGGGCCTTTTGCGCCTGCGCAACGATTATGCCGATGTCCCCCTGTGTGCCGAGGTGTACCTGCGCCTGGGCACTATGGCGACAGACCAGCCCCGCCGGCGCGAGGTCTCGAACTCGGAGATTGACGACGCCAACCAGTCGGCGCGCCGTTGCCGCGACTGGCTGCAGGAGGGCCTGCGTAAGTATCCCAAGTACAAGCGAAAGGCTGCTTTGCAGAATGCCCTTACGAGGCTTTCCGACCCGTTCCTCGAAAAGGACTTCCCGACGTGTGTTTCGCCGGACAAGCAGTACTGGTGGCGTTTCAGGGTGCGCAATGTGCAGTCGGTCGTCATCGACGGCAAGGAACATGTGTTCCCGAAGCACGACCCCGTAGACACGTTCACCGACTCCATCCTGTGGACATCGCCCAAGGTGGGCCACTACAAGTACACGCTTGTTCCCCGCACCAAGGCCAAGCTGACCGAGAAGATTAAGCCGCTGGAACATCATGTGAACGTGACCACCTTGCAAGACATCTTCCAGCTGATGCCCGACAGCTCGTTCCGCGTGCTGGTGGTAGACCCGGAGACGGGTCGCCCGCAGCCCAATGTCGACGTCAGGGTTTATAAGCCGACCAGCGACTGGAAAGACACCGTATGCTATTTCGCCGGGCGGACGGGGCAGGACGGTAAGTTGTGGGTGCCTAAGTACACGGGCTTTCGCAAGAACCCGCGCTGGAACACGCAGTTGATGTACAAGGTATGCAGCCCCGACACGGCAGACTGGATTCTTGCCCACCACTATTTCTACGGCATTGGTCGCTGGACGGGAAAGCCGACAAAGCCCGACCTGCGCACCAAGCTCTTTACCGACCGAGCCATCTACCGGCCCGGACAGACCGTGCACGTGAGCGGACTCAGCTACAGCCAGCTCGACTGGGATGCCGAGACGGCGGGCGAGGGCAAGCATACGCTGAGGTTCTATGACTCAAACCACAAGCTCCTGGAGGAGCGCGTGGTCAACGTCAGCGACATGGGCGTGTTCAGTGCCGACTTCGTCATTCCCACGGGAGGCCGTAACGGCACGTTCTCCATCGAGGCCGACAAGCGGGAGCGCGCCTATTTTCGCGTCGAGGAATACAAACGGCCTACCTTTGAAGTGCAGTTCGACGACAGCCTCTACGTCATGGGCGACAGCTGCGAGGTGCGCGGCTCGGCCACGAACTACGACGGCAGCCCCCTGCGCTCGGCACGCGTTACGGGCACCTACCACTGGCGCCTGCCGTGGATACACTATGGCAAGCGTCTTCCCCAGAGCGAAGACCTGCCGCTCGACACCATTGAGACGGACGACCGCGGACGTTTCGTCTATAAATTAAGAATTAAAAGTGAAGAGTCTGGAATTGATGCGCGACGCCAACTCTTGTCGGTCAGCGTGGATGTGTTGAGCCAACAGGGCGAGACGCATAGCGCCCGGCATTGGTATTGGCGTGTGGCCGAACCGAAGCCTACGCCCCAACCCGTAAAGGTTGATTCCACCTTCCTCATCCGTTGCGTGGCCGACACCTTCGCCCTTGACAAGCCTGGCCGCATTGAGGTCAGCACCAAGCTCCACGACGTTTACCTCTTTTACACCCTCTCGGCCGCCGGAAAGATATGGAAGGACGAGATGGTGCGTCTGGACAACGAAACCTTCGTGCTCGATATTCCTTATCGCGAGGAGTACGACCAAAGTCTGACGGCGTCGTTCTGCTTCGTGAAGGAGGGCCGAATCTACAAGGACACGAAGACCATCTATCTCATGCAGCCCGACAATCGTCTACGGGTGCATTGGGACACCTTCCGCGACCTTGTCCAGCCCGGTCAGCAGGAGGAGTGGCGACTGACGCTCCGCCGTCCCGACGGCAAGCCTGCCGATGCCAACCTGATGGTGGCGATGTATGATGCATCGCTCGACTACTTTGTCCGCCACCAGTGGCACTTCGACATCGGTCGTGGCCACCGAACTTTTGGCGTCCCCTTCGAGGCTGGTCAGCGCATTAGCCTCGGTACGCTCAGCTCGGGCGGATGGTACAACCAGAAGACGAAGAAGGAGCGCCCGTTGAGCTTTACGAATGTCAACGCCGAACTCTTCCAGGTGATGGCCTATACGCGAGATATGGGTCGCGGCCCCATCATGCACAAAGCGGCCGTCAACACCATGAAGATGGCCTCGGCTGCTCCCAAGGCCGCCATGACCGAGAAGAGCGCTTTGGAAGGCGCTGCTCCGGTGAATCGTCCCGTGATGCGTGAGGTCGTGGTGGAGTCGGAGGCCGATGAGGGCGCAGAGGCCGAGACGGCCGAAACCATCAGCGTGCCGATGCGCGAGAATTTCCAGGAAACAGCCTTCTTCATGCCCCAGCTGCGCACGGACAAGAACGGACAGGTGGCCATCGCCTTCACGCTGCCCGAGAGCCTGACACGCTGGAACCTGATGGGCGTGGCCCACACGGCCGACATGATGTATGCCAACCTCAGTGAGAGCATTGAGGCCCGTAAGGACCTTATGGCCCAGCTCTACCTGCCCCGCTTCCTGCGTCCTGGCGACGAGGCTGTACTGACGGCCTCCGTGCGCAACGTCACCGACCAACGACAGCAGGGCAGTGGCGTGATGCAGATTCTCGATGCCAAGACCGAGAAGGTGGTGAAACAATGGAAGACCACCTTCGACCTGCAGGCCCAGCGCGACACCGTTCTGCATTTCCCGTGCTCGACGGGCCTTTTGCCCGATGCCGATGCACTCATCGTCCGTTGGGCCGTGGAAGGGACGACATGCAGCGACGGCGAGCAACGCTTGCTGCCCGTGCTGCCTGCAACAATGCACGTGACTAACACCATTGCCATTACGGCCTACGATCCCTCTGTTCAATATATCGACTTGTCAACACTCTTCCCTGCAGGGGTCACAGACAAGTGCCTGACGGTGGAGTACACCACGCATCCCGAGCAATACGCCCTGCAAGCCCTGCCCGCGCTGGCCAGGGCCAAGAGCAGCGACGTGCTCTCCCTCTCGGCAGCCTATTATGCCGGAGCGCTGGCGAACGTGTTAAACGCAAAAATTGCCGATTCCACCGAGGTGTATCTCGACCGCATCAAGGCGCTGCAGGATGCCGACGGCGGCTTCCGCTGGTATCCCCAGATGCCTGTGAGCCCCTACCTGACACGTGAGGTGTCGTTCCTGCTCACTCGTCTGCACATGCTCACGGACCGACAGTATGCAGCCGACGTCAACACACGCGCCGTCCGCTATCTGCTTTCGCAGCGCATCGACAGCACCTACCTCTCAACCGCCGATCTGCGCACCCTCTACATTGCCCAGTACAGCGGCGTGCAGCTCACGAAGGAGGAACAACGGAAGGTCGATTTCCTGCTGAAACTTGCCAAACGTGAGGATGTGGAGGAGGACGGCTACGAGCGTCAGGCCCTGCTGGCCATCGTGCTGAAGAAGGCAGGTGCCGACCGCAAGGCACGCAAGTGTGCTGGCGAGTTCCGCCGTTATCTTGTCTCAAATCCTCAGCGTGGCACATACATCGAATTCCCCAAAGGCTCGTTCACCAGTATTAACCGCAAGCTCCACATCCACGTGCAGATGATGGAGGCCCTGTGGCGACTGAACCCGCAAGACACCATGCTGCTGGGCATGCGTCGCTACTTGCTCCAGCAGAAACGCACGCAGGAGTGGACAACGCCGGTTAACTCGGCCAATGCCATCTTTGCCCTGCTGAGTGATAAATTGAGCGACAAGCCCAAAGAACCGGCAGCAGGGGCAAAGATGAAGGACCTGCTGACGCTCACGCGAAAGGGAAGCCCCATGCGGAACTTCACGGCCCGCGACGACACGCTCGGCTACATACGCGACTCCTTGGATATTGAGGACGGCAAGATGCCCCTGCGCCTGCGGTTGCATAAATTCTCGAAAGGCGAGAGCTGGGGCGGTGTGTATGCCGACTTTAGCCAGCGATTCGACGAGGTCGGGGCGCATGCCGAAGGTCTTTCCATCCGTCAGGAATACCCTGCCGAGGCGAAGTCGGGAAACCGATACACGGTGTGCTACTACATTTCGGCCGACCGTGATTATGAATATGTCACGCTCATTTGTCCCCGTCCGGCCTTCACCGAGCCCGTCAACCAGCGTTCGGGCTATGGATGGAGTGGTGGATTGGGTTACTACCGTCAGGTGCACGATGCCACGACGGAGTTCAACTTCCATCGGATTCCGCGAGGCGACTATCTCATTGAGGAAACATTATACGTGGAACGCGACGGCCGATACCATTCGGGCGTGGCTGTCATCCGGTGTGAGTATGCCGATGAATTCCAAGGGCATAGCGACGATGCTGTCGTGGAGGTAAGTAAAGCAATTGTTCGATGAAAAGGAGGATTTTGCTATGTCTTGCTGCCGTCATGCTGTTGGCGGCTTGCGATGAAAAGAAAGGACCAGTGCGCTTGCCGGAGTCGAAGGGACAACCGGCCGAGTTGGTGGTCGTCGTGCCAGCCGCGATGTTGCATGGTGAGTGTCGCGACACCCTGGATACGGTGGTCGACTGCGACGCCCCGGGGCTCGGTTCTTCGGAACGCATCTTCCGCACGTTGACAATTGGCGAAAAGGGTTTCGAGAGTGTCTACAAGCAGATGCACAGCCACCTGTTGCTGAAAATTGAGCCCGGACAGAAAGAGCCGGCGATGGGCGTGGCCCGTGATGTCTATGCTTCGCCACAGCTGCAAATAATGATTAAGGCCCCGTCGGAGAAGGAAATGTGCCACTATCTTAGCGAAAAGCGCGAGTTCATCCAGCGCCTGATACTCGATTTCCAGCTTGACCGCCAGGCCCTTATCCTAAAACAAAGGTTCAGCAAGAAGACCAGCGATGCCTTGCGAAAACTGGGCTACGACGTGCGTGTGTCGCCGGAAATTGGCAGCACAAAGGCAGGGAAGTCGTTCTTGTGGGCTTCGACAAACCGCGGTGGGGAGCGCGACATGAACTTTGTCTTCTACACCTACCCGTGGGACGGCGGCGCCGTTGAGGACACGGCCCTGTTCGTCAGGAAACGCGACTCGGTGTTGAGAGTAAACATCCCCGGCAGTAGGCCCGACCAGTGGATGACCACCTCGCGTGGCCAGTCCGGGGCTCCGGTCTTGTGGTCATCTTTGCGCAACATCGGTGGAAAGGAACAGTTCGAGGTCAAAGGCCTTTGGGAACTGAAGAATGGTTTTATGGGTGGTCCGTTTGTGTCGTTGGTCAGCGTGGACAGCGTTGCGCGCGAAGTGGTGGTGGCCGAGGGGTTTGTCTTCTCGCCAAACTCGTCGAAGCGCGACCTCCTGCGTTCCCTCGAGGCCGGTTTGCGCACCCTGCGTAAGATAAAGTACAACGGCCGGTCAGCGAAATAATTAAGTAGCCCTTGCTAATCCGTTTGCCTCATATTTGGGGCAGACGGATTTTTTTTGTACCTTTGCGGCCATATTAAAAGACTGTTATGCAAGATATCCGTAATATTGCCATTATCGCTCACGTCGACCACGGAAAGACGACTCTGGTTGACAAGATGCTTCTTGAGGGAAACCTGTTCCGCGAAAACCAGCAGGCTGGTGAGCTTATGCTCGACAACAATGAACTGGAGCGTGAGCGTGGCATCACGATTCTGTCGAAGAATGTGTCCATCAACTACAAAGGCACGAAGATAAACATTATCGACACTCCGGGGCACTCGGATTTTGGCGGTGAAGTGGAGCGCGTGTTGAACATGGCCGATGGCTGTCTGCTGTTGGTCGACGCCTTTGAAGGCCCCATGCCCCAGACGCGATTCGTTTTGCGCAAGGCCTTGGAGATAGGTCTGAAGCCCATCGTCGTCGTGAATAAGGTCGACAAGTTGAATTGTCGTCCGGAGGAAGTCTATGAAATGGTCTTCGACTTGATGTTCGATCTCAATGCCACGGAGGAACAACTCGACTTCCCGGTTATCTACGGCTCGGCCAAGAACGGATGGATGGGCCCGGATTATTCTAATCCTACCACGGACATAAAATACCTGCTCGACCAAATTCTGGAACACATCCCTGCTCCGGAGCAATTAGACGGAACGCCACAGATGCTCATAACGTCGCTCGATTATTCGATATATACGGGCCGTATTGCCGTGGGACGTGTCCACCGAGGCACCATCCGTGAGGGCATGAACGTCACCATAGCCCACCGCGACGGCACTATGGAGAAGACGAAAATCAAGGAACTGCACACCTTCACGGGCATGGGGCAGGCCAAGATACAGGAGGTTTCGAGTGGCGACATCTGTGCCATCATCGGTCTGGAACACTTCGAGATTGGCGACACCATCTGCGATTTCGAAAATCCCGAGCCTCTGCCTCCCATCAGCATCGACGAACCCACCATGTCCATGCTCTTTACCATCAACGACTCGCCCTTCTTCGGTAAGGAAGGTAAATACTGCACCAGCCGTCATATCGGCGACCGTCTGACCAAGGAACTGGAGAAAAATCTGGCCTTGCGCGTTGAACAGCCGGAAGGCTTCAATGACCGTTGGATTGTCTCGGGTCGCGGCGTGCTTCACCTGTCGGTGCTCATCGAGACCATGCGTCGCGAGGGCTACGAGTTGCAGGTGGGACAGCCACAGGTTATCTACAAGGAAATCGACGGCCAGCGCTGCGAGCCCATCGAGGAACTGACCATCAACGTACCTGAGGAGTTCTCGAGTAAGATGATTGACATGGTTACCCGCCGCAAGGGAGAGATGACCAGCATGGAGACACAGGGCTCGCGTGTGAACATCGAATTCAACATCCCCTCGCGTGGCATTATCGGACTGCGCACCAACGTGCTCACAGCCAGTCAGGGCGAGGCTATCATGGCTCATCGCTTCAAGGCCTACGAGCCCTATAAGGGTGATATACAGCGCAGAACCAATGGCTCCATGATTGCGCTTGAGGGCGGAACGGCCTATGCCTATGCCATCAATAACCTTCAGGACCGCGGTGCTTTCTTCATCGAACCGCAGGCTGAGGTCTATGCCGGTCAGGTGGTGGGCGAGCATGTCCACGAAAACGACCTTGTGGTGAATGTTTGCAAGGCCAAGCAACTGACGAACATGCGTGCTTCGGGTAGCGACGAGAAGGTGCGCATCATTCCGCCCATCGTGTTCTCGCTTGAGGAAGCGTTGGAATACATCAAGGAAGACGAATATGTTGAGGTTACACCCAAATCGATGCGCCTTAGGAAAATTATCCTTGACCACCTGGAGCGCAAACGTGCCGGGCGCAAAGAGTAACTCACCTACTCTCTGATAAACGCGAATTAAGGAAAAGGCGTATGACTACCTGATTGTGGGGTCGGGACTGATGGGTGCCATGTTTGCCCGTCTGGCTCACAAGGCGGGCAAGCGCTGTCTGGTGGTGGAGAAGCGCGACCACACGGGCGGTAATGTCTATTGCCGTGAGGTGGAGGGCATGCTCGACGGACGTGCGCCTTCGAACCTCGAGGAACAGGCTATGACCTTGGTGGGCCGCGACATCTACGAGACTTTGATTAAGGGCTACACCGAGAAACAATGGGGGCGTGCGTGCACCGAATTGCCAGCCTTCATCATCCGCCGCCTGCCCAGGAGCAAGATGTTATCTTTGCCGGTCGACTTGCCGAATACCGCTACTATGACATGGCACCCACAATCGAACGTGCTATGCAACTGTGGCAGAGCGAAAAACTCAAATAAAATTTGGTTATTCACTCAAATTACACTAACTTTGCATCCGCATTTGCGAAACAGTGCCGACGAGTGGTTGCTGTTCGACAAACAAGTTTAATACAAATTATTAATTACTATGTATTTAGATTCAGCCAAGAAGACAGAACTCTTCACAGAGTTTGGTGGCGGCGCAACTAACACAGGTAGCGCAGAGAGCCAGATTGCATTGTTCACCTATCGCATCAAGCACCTGACGGAGCACATGAAGCAGAACCGCAAGGATCACAGCACAGAACGCGCTCTTACGGGTTTGGTAGGTAAGCGTCGTTCGCTGCTCAACTACCTGAAGGCTCGCGACATCAACCGCTATCGTGCAATTGTGAAGGCTCTGGGTCTGCGTAAGTAAGCATCGCAGCCACATTGGAGGAAATAAAGCTGCAACAATCAGTTGCGGCTTTTTTCGTTATTAATAAAAGAGAGTGTATTATGAACCTTAAGAAATTACTCCCCGACGTGCTGATGGTGGCTTTGTTTGCGCTCATCAGCGTTGCTTATTTCTGGAATCCAATCGTTGACGGCTTAGTGCTGACTGGTACGGACCACGATGCTGCCGTAGGGTCGAATGTTGAGCTCAATGAGTATCGCGCGTCACACCATGGCGAGCGCACACGCTGGACAAATTCACTCTTCTCGGGTATGCCCACATATCAGATGTCACCCTCGTACGACAGCACAGATATGCTTTCTACCCTCGAGACTGTCTATCAGTTGGGACTACCCACGGTGGCTGGCTATGTGTTCATGATGCTTCTGGGCTTTTATATACTGCTGCGCGCCTTTGATTTCCGTCAGTGGATGGCTGCCCTCGGAGCGATATTGTGGGCCTTCTCCAGCTATTACTTTATCATTATAGCCGCCGGCCACATCTGGAAACTGCTCACTCTGTGCTTCATCCCGCCCACAATAGCCGGTGTGGTGCTTTGCTACAGAGGTAAGTATGTGGGAGGTATTGCCGTAACGGGTATCTTCACGGCCCTGCAGGTCTTCTCTAATCACTTGCAGATGTCCTATTACTTCCTGTCGGTGATGTTGCTGATGGCAATAGCCTATCTGGTGGATGCGATATGCAAGAAGCAGATGAAAGGCTGGCTGAAAGGCAGCCTGTCTGCCCTCGTCGGTGGTTTGTTGGGCTTGAGTGTCAATGTCTCCAACCTCTACCACACCTATGAGTACAGCAAGGAGACGATGCGCGGCAAGAGCGAGTTGACACAAAAGACAAAGGATGCGGCCGACCAAACGGACAGTGGGCTGGAGCGCTCCTACATAACGGCATGGAGCTATGGTATCGGGGAGACATGGACCTTGCTGGTGCCCAATACGAAGGGCGGTGCCTCGGTGCCTATCTCGCAGAGTGAGACCGCCATGTCCAAAGCCAAGAACGAGTACCGTCCCCTCTATCAGCAACTTGGCCAGTACTGGGGTGAGCAGCCTGGCACGAGCGGCCCCGTCTATGTCGGTGCCTTCGTCATGTTCCTTTTCGTGCTGGGCTTGTTCATTGTAAAAGGCCCGATGAAATGGGCTCTTTTGGTGGCAACGATACTGAGTATCCTGCTTTCATGGGGCAAGAACTTTATGCCCTTTACCGATTTCTTCCTTGACTACGTGCCGATGTACGATAAGTTCCGTACTGTAGCCTCTATCCTCGTAATAGCAGAGTTCGCCATTCCGCTTCTGGCTATGTTGGCACTGAAAGAGATTGTAGAAACAGAAGCAAAGGCTGACGGACGGCTGCCAATGTCCAAATATCAATTAGCATTAGGCCTCACGGCTGGCGTTTGTATCCTCTTCTGGCTCTTGCCCGACTTGTTCTTCGGGAACTATATCTCTACGAGCGAAATGCAGGCCATACAAGGATTAGGCGAGTACGGATGGCCTGTCGGAGATGTCATAAATAATCTTTCCGACATGCGCCGGGCTGTCTTTACGGCCGACGCCATGCGCTCGTGTATAATTATCCTCGTTGGCTTTGCACTCTTGATGCTCTACCGCTACCACAAGTTGAAGGAAGTTCCTATGGTTGCGTGTCTTGCCTTGTTGTGTCTGGTCGACATGTGGAGCGTGAACAAACGCTACCTGAGCGACAAGGACTTTGTGCGTCCACGCACTACAGACGTTGCCTTCCCATTGACTGAGGTAGACAAGGAAATTCTGCAAGACTCAGACAAATACTATCGTGTGCTGAACCTGACTGTCAGCACCTTTAATGATAATACAACGAGCTACTATCACAAGTCGATAGGTGGCTATCATGCTGCCAAATTGCGCCGTTACCAGGAACTCATCGAGACTCACATCCAAAATGAGATTCCGCAGGCTTGGCAGGCTGCTTCGCACATCGACGAGGTGAATGGCGATAGCCTTTTCCCCGTTCTTAATATGCTGAACATGCAGCACATGATACTGCCCCTGCAGGATGGTGGGAAGGTGCAGGTGGAGAATCCCCATGCCAATGGTAATGCATGGTTCGTCGACGAGTTGCGCTATGTTGGGGATGCCGACACCGAGCTGGCAGGGCTGAGAAACCTTGATACCAAGCACGTGGCAGTTGCCGACAATAGGTTTGAGGATATTCTTGGCAGCGCGCAGAAAGACACGACGGCCATCGCCACACTCACCAACTATGAGGCCAACGAACTGCAGTACGACGTAGAGAGTCGCAACGGCGGTGTGCTGGTATTCAGCGAAATCTATTATCCCGGCTGGACCTGTACCGTCGATGGGCAGCCCGTCGAAATCGGACGCGTGAACTATGTGCTTCGTGCCATTCGTGTCGATGGTGGCAAACACCACGTCGTGCTCACCTTTAAGCCCCGTTCGGAGCAGGTCACTGAGACTATTGCCTATTCGGCCCTTGGCCTGCTTGCACTTCTGTTCGTAGGGATGCTCGTATGGCAGGGCGTTAAGGTGCGCAAAAAGGAGTGAAGTAATTTTAATGTTTAACCAATAAATGATGAAGAAAAGATGAAGAAAATTGTTTTGATGATGTTGGTTATGGTCAGCATGAGCGTGAAGATGAATGCACAGTGGTTCGTGGGCGGCGGTGCTAACTTTGGTTACCTTAAAGATAACTTCCAGTTTGCCTTGCACCCGCAGGCTGGCTATGAGTTCAACGATCGTTGGGCTGTGGGCTTCGGCCTTGGTTTTTCGATGGTGTCTAGTGACGTATATTTTTATGCTGAGCCATATGGCCGCTTTAATTGCTGGAATAACGACAAAGTATTCGTCGACGTGAAGGGGCGTGCCGAGTTCCTCTTTGGCAGTGACGATTATGTTGCCCAGGTGGGTTTCACTCCATCGGTACGTTTTAAGGTCAACGACCGCTGGCAGGTATATGGCGATGCTGGCCTGTTTGGAGCAGAGCATGTAGGAGGCAATTGGTGTCCTGCGTTTGGTTTTGGCTCCATTGGCATCACCACGGGTGTCATCTATAAGTTTTAAATACTCTTGAATGCATAAAAAGAAGCGGTAGGCACTTAGGTGCTTACCGCTTTATTATTGCTCTGATGACAAACCAGAGATGCTGAAGGATGGCTCGAGGCCAGCCATAGTGGCGCCCCATAAGGCGGAGACGTTCCAAGAGGGAACGGCGATGGTTCTTGGTCGTGAGTCCTTCGCTCAGGTAGTCGGTGAGGATGAGGTGGGTGTTGAGGAAGCGCAGGCGACGGCGTTCGGCTCGTTTCATGATACGGATGCACCAGTCGTAGTCGGCCGAGTAGCGGTAACGGAGGTCATAGAGCTCGGTACGGGCAATGTCTGTGCGCACGTAGAAACTCTGGTGGCAGACCAACATGCCCTGGAGAAAGGACTTTGCGGTCAGATGTTCGGGAGCCTGCAGCCGGCGGTGGCGCAGGAAATGTCCCTTATTATCCACGAGGTCTGTCTCGCCATAGATTACGGCGTAGTTGACTTGGTTGCGTTGCCATCGCGTTTGTTCCACTATTTGCTCTATGCTTGTCGGCTCATGCAGTTTGTCGCCGGCATTCAGGAATACCAGATAGTAGCCTGTGGCTTGTTGTATACCTTTGTTCATAGCATCGTAGAGCCCCTTGTCAGGCTCGCGCAACACTCGAATGAGGTGTTTATTTTCTCCGTTACGCTCCACGTAGCGCTGTACGTGGCTCATGGTGTGGTCGGTGCTGCAACCATCGATGATAAGGTGCTCAATGCGCGGATAGCTCTGTGACTCCACGCTTTGCAGCGTGCGCTCGATGGTGAGCTCAGCGTTGTATGTAACGGTGATGATACTTATCAGTGGATTATCTTTCATATTCTTCTATATAGAGCTGTGCGATGCGGTGTTCGTCGTATGTGGTTGCGGCATACTGGGCTGCTGCGGCGCCTAATTCCGGATGACTGAGGACATATTGGATTCCTTTTGCCAAGTCGTCGGCATCCCGATAGCGCGCCACGTAACCATCCTGAAGGTGGTGAATCATCTCAGGGATGCCTCCCACATGGAAACCCACGCAAGCTGTGCCACACGACATGGCTTCAACGATGGTGTTGGGCAGGTTGTCCTCAAGCGAAGGCGTGACAAAAACGTCTGCGCCAGCATACATTAAGGCCATCTCTCGTTCGTCATGTATTTCAAAGTCGCCGCCCTTGCCGACACGGACGACACGCACGTCAGGCAACTGCTGCATGGCTTCCTCAAGGTAGCGCATGCCCTTTCGTTCGTCGCTTATTCGTTGGCAGATGAAAATGACGATGGGTTTATCTTGAGGCAGTGCGAAGTAACGTCGCGCCTCGCCCTTGTCCGTAGGGTGAAATATGCCGTGGTCGATTGCGTTGGGGATGGCCACGATGCGTTGTCCTTGTGTCAGGGCGCTTTTACGTGCCTCTTGAGCAATCCATCGGCTACATCCTACGAAGGTGATGTCTGCAGAATGGTAGACCTGCTGTTTCTGCCTGAAGGCGCAGTCGGCAAGGTCGTGTTCGGCAGGATGTAGCAGTTGGGGACAGTGATGGCAATGGGTTGTGTAGCGGTCACACGCCCCGGCGTAATGGCAGATGCCTGTATAAGGCCATTGGTCGTGGAGTGTCCAGATGATTCGTTTCCCGCTTTGCAAAATCTTGCTGATGTCCCCGAGTGACAGAAATCCTTGGTTTATCCAGTGGAGATGGATGACATCGGCCGCACGGAACTCGGGACGCCGTGTGATGTCCTCACCCAGGTTGGCAATGTCTACTTGCCACAGGTTACGTTTCTTGCACCTGTTGGCCAGAAAAATGCGCAGTCGCTCGAGATAGAAAGGAAGGCGACGCTGGCGCGTGGCTGTCGTAACCTCCACACCTTCCTGACGCAGGGCCTTAGCCAAGCGCTTGGCTGCAATGGCAGCTCCACCTGTTCGTTCCGTCGTGTTGACTATGAGTACGCGCATATATGTATTGTGATACTTAGTGATTCGACTATGCCCGCCTATCCTATAAGGTATTTCCCGAGCCGAGGGATGCGTTGCAGGACTACACAGATGACGGCAGTTCCTGCAAAGGAGATGAGAGCCGTCAGAAGAATCTCAACAGGGGTGGTCCACAGTCCCAGGCACCCATCCACTCCTGTGCCCAGCGCGGTGCGCAGATGGCTGCTGACGCTTGCGAGCACTATCATGTGGCAAAGATACATGCCGTAGCTGGCTTTGGATATGGGGAGCAGCACGTGGCGATAGAATCGCCCATCTCTATTGATTTTACGGAATATTAGCACCCAGCCCACGGCCATCAGGAACACGCCCATCGTGTCGTTAATCCATGTGGTTTCCCACACTGCCGCTAAGCCCGTTGGCCCCTCAATGGGGAAGTGGCCTTGTGAATCGGCATATACCAACACAAGAAATCCCGCAAAACAAATGCCGAATCCAACCAGCCAACAGCCCAGCGCGGTTGGCAGCGTGCGTAGCCATGACTGCAAGGGGGCAAAGCGACGCAGGTACAGTCCGAGAAGCATATATCCAATAAATCCGCTCAGATAGTAGAATACGCCGTAGGCGTTCCAACTGGCTTCGCCCCACAATGGATAGCGGGCCGGATTGGGGATTCCCAGTGGCCCGTAGATGACTGGCGGATTGGGTTCAGCCCAAGCCCGAACGAAGGGGATGATTGTGGTGAGGAAACACAAGAGAAGGTAGAACTGTAGTTCGTGCTTCCCAACACGCTCGGCCCAAGGTGAAAGCATGGGGATGAGCAGGTAGAGTCCCACAAGCATGTAGACGAACCATAGATGGCCGGCGGCATAGTTAAAATTGAGCAGCAGTCCCTTTAGGTTGGTCGTGGGCTCGCCCCAAGCTAAAGCGTAAACGAGGCTCCAAAAGGCGAACGGAATGAGAACGCGCACAGCCCTCCGGCGCAGGAATTGTCCTGTGGGGTAGTGGGTGGGGAACTGCAGGTAGCTTGAAACTACTATAAAAAGAGGCACGCAGGCGCGCACCACGCAATCGAAGAATGCCACCCACCAGGCATCTGCCTCGGTGAGTATGAGTGAACCTTCTCCGCCCAAATAGAATGGCTCGGTGGAATGTACAACCATTACCATAAAGCAGGCTGCAACGCGCATCCAGTCAAGCCAAACCTCGCGTTCTTCGTTCATTTCGTGTGTTGTTTGCATAATCGTTTGTAAAAGTAGCGTATGATGCGCCCTAACAGCGTGTAGCGTATGCCCCAGTCCGTGATGGCTTGGGCAAACAATTGCTCGATGGATTCGTTTTTTTCTGGATGCTCTATACGTGTTAGGGGCAATGGCTCTTGGCTGGGTTCGCGGTCAAACTCATACCATTGCAACAGACTGAAGGAGCGGAAATGGGTGCCCTGGTTGAGGCCAATGTTGCGCACCATGGTACGTCCAGGCGTGAGACAAAGTCCTCCGGCACGGTAGATGGCCAATTCCCAGCAGATGTCCCAGGGTATGGGCCGCTTGTCGAGGCTCTTCAGGCAGGGGAAGACTCCACCATATTGAATGTGGTCAAGGTCGGCTTCCGTAAGCCCCTGCAGCGCCTGTTGGCGAGTCTCGAAGTGCAAAAAGTGACCATTCCATCGGTCTTTCCATGTTCCCCAGCCCCATCCGCTCATGTGTGGCGTGAAATAAAAGGCTACGTCGGGCAGGGCGAGATTGGTGAAGCCCGCAATGTGCATGACACGAGGAACGTCGCGGTAAAGATTGAACGCATCATTCATATACTGCAGATAGTGCGGTGAGGTTACGATGTCGTCCTCGAGAACAATAATGCGGTCGTGCTGTTCGAAAACCTCGGCAATGCCTTCTGTGATGTTGCGTTCGAGATAATAGTTCACAGGACGCTCCACCAACCGGAGTGAAGCAAAACTTCCTGAGAACTCTCGCACAATGGCCCTGACTTGTCGCACCAAGGCCCACGTGGCCTCGTCCTTACCCCCGTCGCTGAATACGTATACCGTTGTATCAAGGGCAAGCGTATTGCGCGCTAATGCCTCGAGCGTTTTTCGAGTGTTGTCGGCTCGGTTAAATACGAAAAGTGCTACGGGTGCTAACTTCATGCGACAAAGATAAGAAATAATTGATAATTGGCAATTGACGATTAATAAATATTTAGTAATTTTGCAGACATGAAACCTCGCAACCACGCTTTCGACTTTTTGTGTGGCATCTGCATTGTCAGGATGGTTAGTCTGCACGTGATGGCCATGTGTGGCCACGCCGACGATGAATGGTGGCGTGAGATTATGCAGTGGACATATTATTTCATGTCCTTCTTTTTCTTCAAGGCGGGTTATTTCAATAAGAGCGTTCTCGGGCCCAGTCGCCAATATTGCATAGATAAGACTAAGCGCCTCTTCATTCCTTACTTGACGACCGGACTCATAGGCGGGGCCATCTATTTTTCCTTCCTGCCTTTCCTCATCGACCGTTACCACCATCCTATCGAGCCCCTCGAATGGTCGCATATCTGGATGAACGGCAGCTTTTATGGTAACAATCCTACATGGTTCCTGGTTAGCTTCTTTGCTGCCTACATTGCTATCCACTTTCTCGAAAAAGGGCGCCATCGTCTCTTCAGGAGTGCCTCGCCCATGGTTCAGCACTATAGTTCCTGTCTCTATTGCCTCTTCCCTTTCATCGGCTATTGGCTTTTTACTCTGGGCAATCCCTTGTTCCTGAGTCTGAGTAATGTGTTCATGGGAATCTTCTTCTTTGAACTGGGCCGCGAGTGGAGCCGACTGATGGGACGTTGGAGCCGGGAGACGGCAGTCAGACTTTCGTTCCTCCTCATTCTGCTGTTTGTCATAGGTAATGTCGTGTTCCACGATTGCTCGTACACGATGTCGAGCAATAAGTTTACGGGAAATCCTTTCATTACTGTCGTCAACACCACAACCATCTTGTGTGGCCTGTCGGGCCTCCTGATAGCTATTGATTTACCACGTGTGCCTTGTATTAATTTCATTGGCCAGCACTCGATGGTGTTCTTTGTCAGTCACTATCCCATGCTATACTATTATAAGTTTATGCACTTGTGCTTCGGGCGCAGCATCTACGGCCGATACGACGATGTGTTGATACTGTTGCCCGTTATCTTCCTCATCTGTGCCTGGCTTGTTCCCTACATCGAGCGCGTGCCTTGGCTCAGTGGCAGGTGGCCCAAGAATAATGGATGAATATGTTTTGGTCAGATTAAATAAAAAATCAAAGATATGGTTATTGGTTACACTGCAGGTGTGTTTGATTTGTTTCATATCGGGCACCTCACGCTTTTGAAGAATGCAAAAGGACTTTGTGACAAACTCATCGTTGGCGTAACCGTCGACGAGTTGGTGACATACAAGGGAAAGAACCCCATGATACCTTTCTCCGACCGCATCGAGATAATCCGCAATATAAAGTGTGTAGACGCGGCAGTTCCTCAGTACGACATGGACAAGCTGACGATGTGTAAGAAGTTGGGGGCAACCATTCTGTTTGTTGGCGACGACTGGTATGGGACAGAAAAGTGGCAGGAATATGAGCGTAAATTTGCAGAGGCTGGCATCCGCATTGTCTACTTCCCGTATACCCACGGCGTATCGTCAACGAAGATAACCGAGGCGTTGACAGCAGTTAGAGACAAGTAATCTGTTCCACCCACATAAATAGAACAAGCATGGCTGTAGATAAAGACTTTTGTTTGAGTTCATATATCGCCTTTCGCTATATATGGAAGGATGATATGGATTTCTATCGTGGCTTTCATCACCACAACTTTCAACCCATAGCCGACGAGGATCGTATCCCAGTAAAGACATCACAGGACATCGACTGCGAAATACAGCGCCAGATAGATGACCTATACCGCCAATACAGCAATATCGGCATATTGCTTTCCGGTGGAATGGATAGTGCAAACCTGACTGCATATCTCCGTCCCGGCAGTCATGCTTACACTTTCACGTCGGAAGTGGGCGTATTCGATGCCGACGTAGAGCGGGCACGAAAGTATTGTGAAAAGTTCGGGCTGCACCACCATCTCGTGGACATCACATTCAACGACTATCAGCACTTCGCACCCATTGTCATGGCGGCAAAGGCTGCTCCCGTCCATTCCATCGAGCCCCAAATCTACAAGGCCGCCATACAGGCCAAGAAGGATGGCGTGGAGATGATTCTTGTGGGCGAGAGTGCCGACTTGATATTTGGCGGTATGGACAAGCTGATTAGCCCGCAATGGACGTTCGATGGGTTTGCTGCTCGCTACACGTTCCTCGAGCCAAGCCTGGTGCTCGCTAATCCGGTGAGCCAGTCAGCCCTGTACGAACAGTACCGCACGGGAGAGAACAGTATAGACTATATGCGTTTCATGGACGAGGTCTTCTCGATAGAAAGTTCGAGCTCCTACCTTAATGCATTCGCGGCGGCCGGTTTGCCATATTATGACCCCTACGTGCGCCTTGTGATGGCCGAACCTCTTGACATGCAGCGCGTCAGAAACGGCGAGCCGAAGTATTTGGTGCGTGGCCTTTATGCTTTGAAATATCCCGAGTTGGAAATCCCCTTCAAGATACCCATGCCGCGCCCCGTCGACGCAATCTTCAAGGATTGGGCCGGCCCCACGCGCAGCGAATTCCGCAAGGACATCCCCATGGACAAGCTGACGGGAAACCAGAAGTGGCAGCTGTGGTGCGCCGAGTTGTTCCTCAATATGTTTGATTAAGTCTTTAGGCATGGAGAGCGCGGACCGCAAGCTAAAGCAGAAACTTCTGTCGACATTCGTCTTTGCTAAGGATTTCTTTCAACGTCACAATTTACGATATGTTGCGTGTGGGGGCACGGTGTTAGGTGCTGTGCGCCACAAAGGGTTTATCCCTTGGGACGACGATATCGACGTCTACATGCCTCGTGCCGACTACGATCGCCTGCTCACCATGGGACCTGAGTTGCAGGCCGAGGGCTATGATGTTATATCCGTGGCAGATAAAGGCTACTACATGCCCTTCGCCAAAATCTCGGACCGCTCAAGCACGATATGGGAATTTGATGAGCTTCCGCTGGTAATGGGTGTCTACATCGACATTTTCCCCCTTGATGAGTTTGATGAACCGGATGATGTCATAACGGCACGTCAATACCGCAGCCATTATTATTTCGACAAGTACATTAATGCCCTTCGCCACTACACGCTGGGGTCGTGGCTGTCGTGCCTGGCGCACTTCGATGTGCACGGGCTGGGACTGCGCGCCCTGAATCTATGGCGCCGTCGTTGCCCGGAAAAGTATCTGCGTGACTTTCTCCAGTTCCAGCAAAGCTGTGTGGGGCAAGTGGGAGAAAAGTGTGTCTGCGTAACGCAGTGGGAGGGGCGCATCTTCCGTTCCGAATGGTTCCGCGATGTCGTGGAACTGCCCTTCGAAACGACGACCGTTACGGTTCCGCGTGACTACGATGCCTATTTACGCCTGCTGTATGGCGATTACATGCAACTGCCGCCTGTCGAGAAACGAGTGTCGCATCCTCATTACTTCACGGACTTGAATCAGCGTCTCACCTTGTCTCAGGTTTTGGAATGTCGGCGTGCCGGGCGCATGTCATGATGTTCTCAGCGCATTGATTTTCTCAATTACCTCCTCGCTCTTCCCCGATTGGAACTTGCGGGCAAACATCTTGCCGCTTGCCATCAGGGCAGGCAGGTCGTCGGCTTTCATAACCTGAATGACGGGTTCGTATACGATGTAGTGGAGTGGGGTCAGGGCGTCCAGTCCGGGATATGCCCCCTCGGTAAGTATGCAGCGTGACGCCCATTCGGGACTGTTGAAGGCTATCGTCTGGATGAGTGTCTCGTCCTGTCCGAAACTGTCGCGGAAGTATTGGCGAATTTCGGGGTGTTGGAGATAGGTGTCCAGCACGTGTTTGGCCAGCTCCTCGCTGATGCACCACCAGGAAGAGCCCTTATAGAGGTCCCATTTTGCACCCTCGACCTTGAAACATAGCGGTTTGCGATAGCCGATGGCGGCGAGCGCCTTGCGGCACAGAATGCTCAGGCGCTGATTCCACTTGTTGCTGAACAGGCGGAAGAGAGGCCGGCTGTGGGAATAAAGACGGCGCTGTTGCCCTTGAATGTACGGTGTGTTCATGCAGATGCCCTGCAGGATTTCCTTGTCGCCGAGGGTCGATAGCCACTGGCTGATGTGCTCGTTGCTCCACAAGGGGTAGTCCATACCGGAAAGGAAGAATATGCGATCGAAGTGGCGCGGGTGCGCGATGGCAGCCTTCATGAGCTCCATCTGGTACTCTACTTGAATCAACGTGCCCCAGCGCACATCGATACGATTCTCGATGAAATGGACGTTTTCTGCGTGTATTGTTTCCTTGAACTGGCGGATGTCGCTCTTCTTGTCGATGTGGATGAAGAACTCGGCATCGGGATGCAATGCCTCGATGAGACGTGCCAACTGGGGCGCATCGGTGTGGGCAGAGATGAGGTAGGCTATGTTCATTTGCGACCGAATAAGTATTGACGGAACAGGGGACTGATGCGAAGCACCTGGCTCGCCATCAGGCAGAAGGCGATGACGACGAGGGCGACGGAGAAACTGCATACGACCTCGAGAACGAAGTTAGGACGGTTGGCGTTGAACCAAATGCCCACTTGCGGCATTTTGGGCAGCAGGATGAAGTGTAGCAGGTACACGTCGAGGGTCCTGACGCCGATGTATTGCAGGGCTCGTCCGATGGGACGGTCCTTGGTGAAGGCCGACTGGTAGTAGCGGAATATGACGACGACCATCGAAAGTAGGGCGTACATGGCGATGGTGCGTGGCAGGTTAGTCCATTCGAACTTCATCGTATGCCAACGGAAAATGTCGGCACAGGAAATGAAACTTATTGTGATAAGAATTGGAAAAAACCACGATGAATCCATCACTTTTTGCATTTCCTTCCAGTAGCGGTGGACCAGATTGCCAAAGAGGAAGAAGTGCAGGAAGTTCATCGTCTTGATGAGGCTGCTGTAGCGGAAGAATTCGTCGCGCCAGAATGTGATGCTCGGCAGGTAGAGCGACTCGTAGACGAGGATGCTGGCAACCCACAGGAACCAGATGACGGCGTGGGGATAGCGGCGGACGTGGCGCTGAACCATGCAGGCCAGATAGTAGAGGACAAACATGTGGAGAAGAACCCATGTGAACCAATATCCGCATTTCGTGGGGCTCTTCATGGCATATTCCATGGCCTCCCAGAAGTGGGGCTTGCGCAGAATGATGAAGACGCAGAGGAAGACGAGAGCCGGCAGGACCTGAATTTTTACCTTCTTCCAGGTGAGAGCCAGTGCGTTGGTCCAGTTCCACAGAAAGTCGGCTTTGTAGGCCAGGAATCCGCTGACGAAGAAGAACAGCGGCATGCGGAAGAGCACGAGAAACGGGAGCGAGGAACTGGTCTTCTCGCTGATGCCGAACGACATCTGGGCCACGTGGTAAGCTACGACGAGAATCATCGTGAGTCCGCGCAGGGCGTCGAGCCACTCCATTCTTTTTGCTCCGTTATTCATGGTTGCGATGAAGAATGTAGTCGACGCTTTCGCGCATTATCTTTGCACCGCTCAGCCACATGATGCCAGCATAGAGCAGCACGGCAATCACAATCTTGGCTACGAGGCGCAGCCAGTCGGAGGCGATGTTGCGTGTCAGCCACCATGTTGCGGCCATCACCAGTGTGGCGAAGAGGAAGAAGGGCACAACGTCGCGCAGCGCTTCCCACAGGCTCAGGCCGACAAGCCGGTTGGCAAAGCCTTGCCACACGAAGAGCCAGAGCACGTTGATGATGATGAAAAAGATAACCATCACTTTCAGTCCGTAGGGGTGGAGGGTGATGAGGCCAATCCACACAAGGACGCACAGGACAACGGTGTTCCACAGGTTGATGTCGGAACGGCCCTGGCTGATGGTCAGGTTGCTATAGAGGGTGGTGATGGGGACAAAGGCGCCATAGATGGCGAGCATGCTTAGCAGGGTGGCGCTGGCCATCCATTTTTCGCCGGCCACGAGGAACAGGAATTCGTGGGCGATGAGACCAATGCCCAACATGGCCGGGAAGGATACGAAGGAGACGAAGCGCAGCATCTTGCGGAACACCTGACGATAGCGGCTTTGGTCGTCGCGGACGCGGGTCAGCACGGGCTGTGCCACATCCTGTACCATGCCGTTGACGGTGTTGATGCCCATGTCGTCCCAGCGGCGGGCGTTTGAGTAGATGCCTGCCGAGTAGTCGCCATAGAATCGACCGAGCAGTACGCCGAATGCGTGGGCGTTGAGGTTGTTAAAGAGGTTCTGGAGGAGCAGTTTGCTGCTGAAGCCGAACATCTGCCGGGCGGGTTTGAGGTCGATGTCCAGCGAGGGCCGCCAGGGAGAGCAGTACCAGTTGAGCACGACGACCGTGGCCGTGAAGAGCACCTGCTGCGTGGCCAGCCCCCAGTAGGCAAAGCCGTTGTAGGCCATGAGCACACCAGTCGTTCCAGAGACCACGAGAGAGACGATGCCGATGATGGCCGTCTGTTTGTTCATCAGGTGGATGAAGAGGTAGGCGCGTTGCACGATGCCTAAGCTGGAAATGAGGAATCCGAGGAAGAGGTAGCGCGCGAGCCAAAGCAGGTCGGGGTCGCCGTAGAATGCCGCGATAAGGGGGGAGCAGAGGAAAAGAATGAGGTAGAGCAGTGCGCTCATGCCGATGTTGGACCAAAATACGGCGTTGTAGTCGCGGTGTGTGGGCTGGCCGAGGTTGCAAAGTGCTGCACGGAATCCACAGTCTTGAATGTTTGAGGCTATGGTGGCAAAGACCATCAGCATGGCTATCTTTCCATAGTCCTCGGGCAGGAGCCTGCGAAGTAGCATGATTCCAAATACGGCATTCAGCACTTGCGTTGTGCCGTTGTTTACCATGCCCCATAGGAGGCCTTTGGCAGTGCGCTCCTTTAATGAACTCATAATAGGTGGTTAGTTCATGGTGTCGGATAGAGGAGACTCGAACTCCCGACCCCCACGTCCCGAACGTGGTACGCTACCAACTGCGCTACTATCCGAGAGCCTCGAAAGGCTTTTGCGGGTGCAAAGTTACGAAATATTTATGAATTATGGATAATTTTTTTTGTAAAATATTTGGCCGTATCGGATTTAGTTCGTACCTTTGCAACCGAAAACAAGCGATGGTGTCATAGCTCAGTTGGTAGAGCAAAGGACTGAAAATCCTTGTGTCCCCGGTTCGATTCCTGGTGACACCACACGAAAGAGACGAAGATTCAGCAGAATCTCCGTCTCTTTTTTCATTTGTTCTGGCATGGATATCCGGTTGCTTTGGAAGCAGGCTTCCAAGGGCCAGATTTAGCCGATGCATCGACGGGGCTTCGTCGACGCATCGACGGAGGCTCGACAATGCGTCGACGGAGGCTCGACAATGCGTCGACGGAGGCCCGACAATGCGTCGACGGTCAACGGGCGTGCGTGCGCGTACGCGTGTGCGTTCCTTTTTATATGCCCTGGAGCGGCATGACAGAATATATGCACTGGCGAGGTGTGACAGAAAAGATTCCTTCGAGGTGGTAATTTTTATTCATAGCATTTGCATATATTCATATTTTATGCTAACTTTGTGACCGATAAATGAATATTTTTTGAATATATGGGAAAAAAGGAAACCCGCCTCGAGGTCATAAAGATGCTCATTTCGAGTCAGGAACTCTCGAAACAAGAGGAACTGATGGCCGAACTGGAGAAGGCAGGCTATGCCACCGCACAGGCCACGCTGAGCCGCGACCTGCGGCTGCTGGGCGTTGTGAAGGTGCAGAATGATGCCGGCCGCTACGTGTATATGATGCCCGACAGCCGGGCCTACCGTAGCGTGAGCGACAACCACATGACGGTGATGGCCATGCACCGCCTGGGCGCCCTGGGCGTGAAGTTTTCGGGCAACATCGCCGTGGTGAAGACACTTCCCGGCCACGCTTCGCACGTGGCCTACGACATTGACCGGGCCGGTCTCGACTGTGTGGTGGGGACTGTGGCCGGCGACGACACCGTGCTGGTTGTCATCGAGGAAGGCACCGACCACGCAAGGGCCCTGGATGCCTTGTCGCAAGTTTTACCAATGACCAAATAAATAATGGAACAGGAATATAACGACGGGATAGCGGTTATGGTGGCCGACATCAGTCATGAAAAGTATGTCGACACCATTCTGCAGACGATTGCCGACGCAGCCAAAGTGCGCGGAACGGGTATTGCCAAGCGCACCCATGAGTATCTTACCGTGAAGATGAGGGAGGCAAAGGCCGTAATCGCCCTTGAGGGTGACCGCTTTGCCGGATTCAGCTACATCGAAACCTGGGGCAACAAACAGTACGTGACCACATCGGGACTTATCGTCCACCCCGATTTCAGAGGCAGGGGAGTGGCCAAGCGAATCAAGGACCTAACCTTCTCGCTGGCTCGCACGCGCTGGCCGCATGCCAAGATATTCTCGCTGACCAGCGGGGCGGCAGTGATGAAGATGAACACCGAGCTGGGCTATCAGCCGGTGACCTTTGCCGACCTGACCGACGACGAGGCCTTCTGGCGTGGCTGTGAGGGCTGCGTGAATGTCGACGTGCTGCATCGCACCGAGCGCAAATACTGCATCTGCACGGCCATGCTCTACGATCCCGAAGAGCACCTGCCCGCACGTATTCCCGAGGAAGTCATCGAACGCATCCGCAAAATCGACGCAACAGAAAATAATTAAAACAGACAAAGATATGGAAGAGAAAAAGAAAGTAGTGGTGGCCTTCAGCGGTGGACTCGACACCAGCTATACGGTGATGTACCTGGCCAAGGAAAAGGGATACGAAGTGCACGCTGCCTGTGCAAACACGGGTGGCTTCAGTGCCGAACAGCTGAAGACGAACGAGGAGAACGCCTACAAACTTGGGGCCACAAAATACGTAACACTCGACGTTACCCAGGAATACTACGAAAAGTCGCTGAAGTACATGGTCTTCGGCAACGTGCTGCGCAACAACTGCTATCCCATCTCCGTCAGTTCGGAGCGCATCTTCCAGGCGCTGGCCATTGCCCGCTATGCCAAGGAGATTGGCGCCTCGGCCATAGCCCACGGCAGCACTGGGGCTGGCAACGACCAGATACGCTTCGATATGACCTTCCTCGTGATGGCGCCCGGCGTGGAGATTATCACCCTCACCCGCGACTATAACCTCAGTCGACAGGAGGAAGTGGATTACCTGAACAAGAACGGCTTCAATGCCGACTTCGCCAAACTGAAGTATTCCTACAACGTGGGCATATGGGGCACCAGCATCTGCGGCGGCGAGATTCTCGACTCGAAGCAGGGACTGCCCGAAAGCGCTTACCTGAAACATCCCACAAAGGACGGGAGCGAATTGCTCCGCCTGGGCTTCGAGAAAGGCGAACTTTGCTCGGTCAACGGGGTGAAATACGACGATAAAATCAAGGCCATCCAGGCCGTCGAGGCCATCGGTGCCCAGTATGCCATCGGGCGCGACTGCCACGTGGGCGACACCATCGTGGGCATCAAGGGCCGCGTGGGATTCGAGGCTGCTGCCCCCATGCTCATCATCGGCGCCCACCGCTTCTTGGAGAAATACACCCTCAGCAAATGGCAACAGTACTGGAAAGAGCAGGTGGCCAACTGGTACGGCATGTTCCTCCACGAGAGCCAGTACCTTGAGCCCGTGATGCCCGACATCGAGGCCATGCTCACCAGCAGCCAGCGCCACGTCAACGGTGAAGTCACCCTCGAACTGCGGCCCTATTCGTTCCAGACCGTCGGATGCGACACGCCCGACGACCTCGTGAAGAACAAACTGGGCGAGTACGGCGAGGGCGCCAAGGGCTGGACCAGCGACGAAGCCAAGGGCTTCATCAAGGTAACCTCGACACCCCTGCGTGCCTACTATCTGGCTCACCCCGACGAAGAGAGATAAGCCTATGATACGTGTTGGAATATTAGGCGCAGCCGGATACACGGGAGGCGAACTCATCCGTCTGTTGCTGAATCACCCCGAGGCGCAGATTGTCTTTGCCAACTCCGAGTCGAATGCCGGGAATCCCGTCAGCGACGTCCACGAAGGACTGATTGGAGACACCGATTTGCTCTTCACCGACCAAATGCCCTTCGACAAGGTCGACGTCGTGTTTTTCTGCTTTGGGCATGGCAAGAGCCAGCAGTTCCTTGCCGAGCACAAGATTCCCGAGGGCGTGAAGATTATCGACCTGGCCCAGGACTTCCGCATCAAGGGCGCCCACGACTACGTCTATGGTTTGCCGGAGATTAACAAGTCGGCCATCGAGCAGGCCAAGCATCTGGCCAACCCCGGTTGCTTTGCCACTGCCATCCAGCTGGCCCTGTTGCCGGCGGCCGCTATGGGACTGCTGACCGAGGACGTCAGCGTGAATGCCATCACCGGCTCTACGGGCGCCGGCCAGAAGCCATCGTCGACCACCCACTTCTCGTGGCGCATGGGCAACCTCAGTATCTACAAGCCCTTCACCCACCAGCACCTGGCCGAGATTCGTCAAAGCATCCAGCAGGTGCAGGGCCACCTTGAGGCCAGCATCGACTTTATTCCCTACCGCGGCGACTTCGCACGAGGCATCTTCTGTACCTCCGTCATCAAGACCCAGGCTCCGGCCGAGGACGTCATCAGCGGATATAAGGAGTTCTATCGTGACGCCGCCTTTACCCACTATTGCGACAAGGCGCTCGACCTCAAGCAGGTGGTGAACACCAACAAGGCCTTGGTGCACGCCGATGCCTTCGAGGGTAAAATCCTTGTAACCTCCTGCATCGACAATCTGCTGAAGGGCGCCGTCGGGCAGGCCGTGCAAAACATGAACCTCATGTTCGGAATCGACGAAAAGGCGGGCCTGCTCCTTAAAGCCAGTGCCTTCTGAATGAGTTAAGTCTTGAAAAACAATATCGTCATGAAACGGATTCTTGCCATTCTCCTTGCCTGTGTGCTCTGTCTCGGCGCGTTCGCCCAAGAGCTGACGGTCGGGAGCTACAATATCCGGTACAAGAACAAGGGCGATAGCATAAAGGGCAATGCGTGGGCTCGCCGTTGCCAGTCGATGTGCAACCAGATAAAGTGGGAACGCCCCGACATCTTCGGTGCCCAGGAAGTCCTGCACGCTCAGCTTATGGACCTCGAGGCCGGACTGGGCGGATACCGCTGGATTGGCGTGGGCCGCGACGACGGCAAGCAGACAGGCGAGTATGCTGCCATCTTCTACAGCCCCCGGCGGGTGGAACTGCTCGACCAAGGACACTTCTGGCTGAACGAGACGCCCGACAGACCGGCGCTGGGATGGGATGCAGCCTGCATCCGCATCTGCACGTGGGGACACTTCCGAGACAGGCAAACCCAAAAGGACTTCTATTTCCTGAACCTGCATATGGACCACGTTGGGGTGAAGGCCCGCAGCGAGTCGGCACGGCTGGTCATGCAGCGCATCACGCAAATGACGCAGGGTGGCAAGAAACTGGCAGTGCTCACGGGCGACTTCAACGTGCCCCAAACCGATGAGCTCTACCGCCTGTTTGTCGATTCGGGCGTGCTGAAGGACTGTTACACAAGTGCCGAATGGCGCTTTGCCGAGAATGGGACCTATAATGCCTTCGACACCCAGCGCTATATCCCCGAGCGCATCGACCACATCTTTGTCACTCCCACTACGGCTGTCGAGGCATATGCCGTGCGCACCGATGGCTATTGGCAGCCGAACAAAAGCGGAACCATGCAGCGACGAAACATATCCGACCATTATCCCGTCTTTGCCCGTATCCACTTTTAATATATTAGTTGTATATAATAAGATTACAATATGAAACTATTCAACGTTTATCCACTTTTTGATATCGCCATAACGCGCGGACAAGGGTGCAATGTGTGGGACGAGAAGGACCAACAGTATCTCGACCTCTATGGCGGACATGCCGTCATCAGTATCGGACACGCCCATCCTCACTATGTTGAGGCCCTTTCGAGCCAGGCTGCCAAGTTGGGCTTCTACTCCAACTCGGTCATAAATCCCTTGCAGCAGCAACTGGCAGCCCGCCTGGGTCGGGCCTGTGGTTATGATGATTATCAGCTTTTCCTCATCAACAGCGGTGCCGAGGCCAACGAGAATGCACTGAAGCTGGCCTCGTTCCACACTGGGCGCAAACGCATCCTGGCCATGCAGAAAGCCTTCCACGGGCGCACCTCGTTGGCCGTGGAGGCAACGGATAACCCCAAGATAATCGCCCCCGTCAATGCCAATGGCCATGTGACTTACCTGCCTTTGAACGACCTGCCGGCCTGGGAGGCTGAACTGTCGAAGGGCGATGTGTGTGCCGTCATCCTGGAGTGCATTCAGGGCGTTGGTGGCATACGCATGGTTGAAAAGGACTTTGCCCAAGGCCTTTCGGCTGCTTGCAAAAAATACGGCACCGTGCTGATATGCGACGAAATCCAGTGCGGCTATGGGCGCAGCGGAAAGTTCTTTGCCTACCAGTGGCTCGACATTCGTCCTGACATCATCACGGTGGCAAAGGGCATTGCCAATGGCTTCCCCATGGGCGCCGTACTCATTTCCCCCGAGTTCCAGCCCGTCTACGGCCAGCTCGGCACAACCTTTGGCGGCAACCATCTGGCCTGCGCCGCGGCTCTGGCTGTGCTCGACGTCATGGAGCGTGAGAAACTGGTCGAGAACGCCAATGAGGTGGGCGAATACCTGATTTCCCAGCTGAAGCAGATGCAGGCCGAGGGTAATCACATCGTTGACGTGCGTGGCCGCGGCCTGATGATAGGTATCGAGCTCGATGTGCCGCATAAGGCGGTTCGTGAGCCGCTGATTTATGAGGAGCACGTGTTCACGGGTTGCTCTGGCACGAATATGCTGCGCTTGCTTCCGCCTCTGTGCCTGAGCCGCCAGCAGGCCGACGAATTCCTTGGTAAACTGAAAAAGATATTAAGTCATGTTTGAAGAAAAGATTGCCATCATTGGTGCCGGTGCAATGGGTGGTGCCATTGCTGAGGGCATACTGAAGTCGGGCGTGGTTCCCGCGGCGAATCTCGTGGTTACCAATCGCTCGAAAGAAAAGTTGGAACGCTTCGCTTCGCGCGGGGCTAAGGTTACGACCAATAACCGAGAGGCGGTGGAGTCGGCCGACATCGTCGTTCTTGCCGTAAAGCCTTGGTTGGTGGAGAGCGTGTTGGGAGAGTTTTCCGATATCTTGAGCGACGAGAAGACGCTCGTATCCGTCGCTGCCGGGGTGGATAGCACGTCCCTTCGCACGTGGGCCGGCGACGAGTGCTCCTTGTTTATGGCCATCCCCAACATTGCGATTGCCCAGCTGACCTCAATGACGTTCCTGACCCCTGTCGACGTGATAGACGAAAAGACGCAGGTGGTAAAGAATATCTTCGATGAAATGGGCAAAACGTACGTTTGCGAGGAACAGCAGCTGAGTGTCGGCATGGCGCTCGCCTCGTGCGGCATAGCGTACGCTTTCCGTTACATACGTGCAGCCATGGAGGGCGGTGTGGAACTGGGCTTCAGGGCCAGCCAATCACAGGAAATTGTCATGCAGACGCTGAAAGGGGCTGTGACTTTGCTCGAATCCGAAGGGCTGCATCCGGAACAAGCCATTGACCAGGTGACGACCCCCGGTGGTTTCACCATACGCGGCCTGAATGCGATGGAACAGGCAGGTTTCACCAGTTCCGTCATACAAGGTCTCAGGGCAAGTGTACATCAATAATCTAATAATCTAATAATCATGAAACGGTTTATTTTACTATCTATCAGCGTATTGTGCATTGCACTCAACGCTTTGGCACAGGCACCAGGAAAAGGTGGACGCAAAACACTGGAGACAACCTACTTTTACTTCGATGATGTAGATGGAACCATCGAGGCCTATCCTGAATATGTCTATAAAGGACTCGAACAACGCATGATGCAGGTGTCGTCAAGTAAATATGTGCTGGGTAATACCAACGTTAAGGGTCTGACACCCGATATGCAATATTACACCGACTTATTTTTTGCACGCAGAACACGTACCACTGTGTTTGTCTTCGACGGAAAAGCGTCGGCACAGGGAGCACTGATGACTGGTGCCACCTATGCGGCCAAGCAGATAGGAGTCTGGGCTGCCATGTGGGAAGGTCTGCGTGACATGGTAGGCAGTGCACTCGACGAAGCCCATATCGCCAATTCCAAGCACGGCAGCTATAAGGACTACATCAGTCAGTCGGAACCCGAAGAGCTCATGTTCAACGGTCATGAGGGTGGGCACATCACATGGAAGATGGATATGAGTAATTCGCTACTGACCATGATGTGCGGTGTCAACATTGAGGAGGTCTTTGATCTCTACAGCTACTACGACGAAGCGTACGACAAAATTGTAGTGGTGATATTCTCCTATTCCGAAGCCAAGGAGCCGGCGGGCCTGGATGTTGCCGCAATCGGAAAGGTGCTGGGTGCGCTGACTGAGATTCAGAACTTCGGTTCGCCCGACGAGAAACTGGCCAATGCCACCGAATATCAGAAGGTGGCCGCCGAGCGCTTCAAGCGTGTTGACATGATAGACTATTTCAAGAAACACTTCCACCTGAAAAAGACGCCTAATGGCTGTATTGCCACCACGACGGGAAAGGGAGCGGACATGAAATTGCACCTTTGCGACTCGATTATATCGATTATTGAGCCAGGTCCACCAGAGCTCCCCATAGATTCGATAGGAGATATTTCGATTGGTGATCCAGGGCCACCACAGCTCCCCCCAGATACCATAACAAAAAGGCCCGAAACTCCAAAGCAGAGAAAACCTACAGGCGTGCTGAACCATTCGCGCTATGCCATCATTGAACACGGTGCCTATTTCGACTATCCTTTCGCTGAGGATGATAGAAATGTCTACATGATACAGGACCCCGCTGGCGAGAATGCAGTCATCGCTGTTGACAAGGCGTCGGGCACAATGCGTGCCGTTGTTAAGGGCAAAGGGGGGAGCAACCGGCCCAACGTCAAGGCCTTCAATGTACATAAAGATACACTCTATCTGGATATTGCCGATAGGGGCATCGTAAGATACGACGGAAAGAGCGTGGAGTCTTCACCCCTCATCGCCGAGGTGGAGCACGGATGGCTGTCAACAGGCATCGCCAAGCCCTTTGTGCTCTCGCCCAACGGCCGTTATCTGGTCTACGGCGATGAACAAATCACGGTCTATGACCTGAGGGATGGTAACAAGGTAGTAAAGAAATGTGGCAATGACCTGCTACGGTATGTTGTGACGGATAAGGGCGACCTCTATGGTGTCAGTGCCTACCAGATTGGCTTGAGGAAAAACAATGGTGACGATGACGGCTACAACATGCAGGGCGAAACGTCGCTTTCCGAACTCATCAAGGGTAATGTCCTGGATATGCAGCAGATAGGCGATAGCGTTTACCTTGTAGGAGAGAACAAGATTGCCCGGACGGCCATCGACAAGTTCGACTGGACCTCGGCCCCCGCGCTTGGCAATATCACGATGAACGCCTCCGGACTGTCTCAGAGCAAGGGCGGCTTTGCATGGATAAGGACGGATGGCGCCGGCAACCAGTTTGCCCTGTTCAATGCCAACGGTAGCAAGCCGACGCTGATGAAGAAGATGCAGACAGGCATCAAGATACCGCGCTACATGGGCGGATATATCGTGCAGAAAGCCGACAACATCCACTTCGACAGTATGGGTAACATTTGGATGCGGTGTGAAGAGGCTGGCCGCTGCCTCGTTGTAGTGTATAACCCGAATGGTATCGCCGGCCTGACATCGCTTGCCGGGAAATATACCGAGTTTAAGCCATAAACAAGAACCCAATGAAAAGAGTCGTTGTCAAGATTGGCTCCAATGCGCTAACCCTTCCCGAGGGGAAGCTCGATGTAACGCGTATATCCGCCATTGTCGATCAAGTGGCGTGGCTTCGCAGCCATGGCTACGAGGTAATCCTGGTGTCGTCGGGTGCCGTGGCGTCGGGCCGTGGGGAACTCAGGGTTACGCACAACCTTGACTCCGTGGAGCAACGGCAGCTCTTCTCGGCTGTCGGCCAGGTGAAGCTCGTGGGGCTATATTACGACCTTTTCCGTGAGTACCACATCCACGTGGGGCAGGTGCTCACCACGAGGGAGAACTTCCACTCGGGCGTTCAGTATGAGAACCAGCGTGCCTGTGTGCAGGTGATGTTGGAGAACGGTGTGCTGCCCATCGTGAACGAGAACGACACGGTGAGCGTGACGGAGTTGATGTTTACGGATAACGACGAACTCTCGGGGCTCATCGCGCAAATGATGAAGGCCGACACGCTGGTGCTCCTCTCCAATATCGACGGCATCTACTCGGGACACCCCGACGACGCCCGCTCGCGGCTCATAGAGCGTGTGGAGCCCGAAACCGACCTGACGCAGTATATACAGGACGAGAAGTCGGCGGCCGGTCGTGGCGGGATGCAGTCGAAATACGCCACAGCCACCAAGATACAGCAGTCGGGCATTCGGGTCATCATCGCCAACGGAAAGCGCGAGCACATACTGACCGACCTGATGGAGCGCCCCGACGAAGTGCCTCACACTGAATTTATACCCCGATGAACCTTACAGATACTTTTGAACGTACAAAGAAGGCCAGCCGGCAGTTGGCATTGCTCACCGACGAGCAGCGAAATGCCGTGCTCAGGGCTGTGGCCGATGCAATTGAAGCCTCGACCGACGAATTGCTTGCCGGTAATGCAGAAGACCTGAAGCGAATGGACGAGTCCAACCCGCTCTACGACCGGTTGAAACTCACTCCCGAACGCCTTCGTGCCATCGCTTCCGACATGCGCAATGTGGCCCATCTGCCTTCTCCCTTAGGCATCGAGACCCAGAAACGCACACTGGCCAACGGGCTCCGCCTGCGTCGCGTGAGTGTGCCTTTCGGTGTGGTGGGCGTTGTGTACGAGGCACGCCCCAATGTGACCTTCGACGTGTTTGCCTTGTGCCTGAAAAGCGGGAATGCCTGTGTGCTGAAGGGCGGGCGCGACGCTTCGGCCTCCAACGAGAAAGCGGTGGAGGTCATCAAGCGCGTGCTGCGGACGATGGGCGTGTGCGAGGATGTGCTGACCCTCCTGCCTGCCACCCACGAGGCCACGGCCGAGATGCTCTCGGCGGTGGGGTATATCGACGTGTGCATACCGCGAGGCGGGCGCCGGCTCATTGATTTCGTTCGCGACACGGCTCGCGTGCCGGTCATCGAGACGGGAGCAGGCGTGGTTCACGTCTATTTTGACAGGGACGGCGACCTGGAGAAGGGGCGCAGGATTGTGTGCAACGCCAAGACGCGCCGCGTTTCGGTGTGCAATGCGCTCGATACGCTGCTCGTCCACAAGGACCGCACGGCCGACCTGCCGGCACTGCTCGCCCCGATGGAGGGGAAGGTGGAGTTCTTCTACAACGACGAGAGCCGCTACGACACGGAGTTCATGGACTATAAGATGAACGTCGTGACGGTGGATTCGCTCGACGAGGCCTTGGCGCATATCGCCAGCCACGGCTCGGGCCACAGCGAGGCCATCGTCACCGAGAACGCCGATGCGGCCCGCCGCTTCCAGGCAGAAGTTGATGCGGCCTGCATCTATTGGAATGCTCCCACCTCGTTTACCGACGGGGCGCAGTTCGGGCTTGGAGCCGAGATTGGCATATCGACGCAGAAGCTCGGGCCGCGCGGTCCTATGGGCCTCGAGGAACTCACTACCTACAAGTGGCTCATCGACGGCGATGGACAGGTGAGGGGGAGTTGAAAATGAGGGAATGAGAAAATGAGAAAATGAGAGAATGAGAACTTTTGGAGCAGCGAGGGCAGAGCAAAACTCGTTTGGGCTATGCCGAGTCGTGACAAAAGTCGACTGAAAGTCAAAATGAGAAAGATATGAAGACATTTATCAACGTTGAAGACCTTGGCAACCTGAATCAGGCGCTGGCCGAGGCACAGGAAATCAAGCAAGACCGATTCAAATATCAGCACCTGGGGCGGAACAAGACCCTGCTGATGATATTCTTCAATAATTCGTTGCGCACGCGCCTGTCGACCCAGAAGGCCGCCATGAACCTGGGCATGAACGTCATCGTGCTCGACGTGAACGCCGGGGCCTGGAAACTGGAGACGGAGCGAGGCGTCATCATGAACGGCGACAAGAGCGAGCACCTGCTCGAGGCCATTCCCGTCATGGGCTGCTATTGCGACATCATCGGCGTGCGTTCGTTTGCAAACTTGAAGGATCGCGACTACGACTATGCCGAGACGGTGCTCAATCAGTTTATCAAGTACTCGGGCAAACCCGTGTTTGCGATGGAGACGGCCACCGTGCATCCCTTGCAGGCCTTTGCCGACCTGATTACCATCGAGGAGTACAAGAAGGTGGAGCGCCCGAAGGTGGTGCTCACGTGGGCGCCCCATTGCCGCGCACTGCCGCAGGCCGTGCCCAACTCCTTTGCCCAGTGGATGACGGCTGCCCCCGATGTCGACTTGGTGATTACCCATCCCCGTGGCTACGAGCTCGACCCCAAGTTCACACAGGGCGCGCGCATTGAGTACGACCAGCGCAAGGCCTTCGAGGGTGCCGACTTTGTCTATGCCAAGAACTGGAGCAATCCGGGCATCACCACGCCGGCCGACTACGGCAGGATTACGTGTGAGGACATGACGTGGACGGTGGACACCGAGCACATGTCGTGGACCAACGACGGCAAGTTCATGCACTGCCTGCCCGTGCGCCGCGGTCTCATCGTGACGGACGACGTCATCGAGAGCTCCAACTCGATAGTCATCCCCGAGGCTGCCAACCGCGAAATCTCCTGCTCCGTCGTGCTGAAGCGCATGCTCGAGGCCTTGTAGGCCAAGCGCGATACGAAACGAAAGAGGCCCGAAATTCTCGGGCCTCTTTTCTTATTTGTCGTTAATCTGGATGATGTCGCGGGCTTTCTCCAGGGCCACGTCGATGTGGGGACAGATGTGGTCGGGATTCATCTGCTTGTAGAAGTCGGCCTTCTCCAGCTGGCTGTGCACCTTAGGCGTCACGCCGGAGAGGATGACGTGGACGCCGTCCTCGTGGTTCATCTGGATGAGGTTCAAGAGGTTGTGGATGCCGGTGGAGTCGATGAAGGGCACCTTGCGCATGCGGATAATCTGAACCTTTGGCTTGCGCCCGTGGTCGAGGGTGCCCATGAGGTCGTCGAACTTGTTGGCGATGCCGAAGAAGTAGGGGCCGTTGATTTCGTAGACGGCGCAGCCATCGGGGATGACGAGATGCTCGTCCTGCAGGGCCATGTCGGCCTCGTCGCTCGGGTCTATTTCGTCCTTGATGACCGAAATTTCCGTGGTCTCCATCACGCGCTTGATGAACAGGGCGCAGGCGATTATGAGGCCCATCTCGATGGCGATGGTGAGGTCGAAGATGACGGTCAGGAAGAAGGTGGCGAGGAGCACGGTGACGTCGCTCTTGGGGTTGCGCAGCAGTCCGCGGAAGGTGCGCCATCCGCTCATGTTGTAGCTGACGATGACCAGCACGGCGGCCAGCGATGCCATGGGGATGTACTCGGCATAGGGCATGAGCAGGAGCAGGATGAGCAGCAGGACGACGGCGTGGATGAGTCCGGCAATGGGGGTGCGGCCGCCGTTGTTGATGTTGGTCATCGTGCGGGCAATAGCGCCCGTGGCGGGGATGCCTCCGAAGATGGGGGTGACGAGGTTGGCCACGCCCTGGGCCACCAGCTCCATGTTAGAGTCGTGGCGGTCGGAGATGGCGCCGTCGGCCACCGTGGCCGAGAGCAGACTCTCTATGGCTCCCAGGATGGCGATGGTGAAGGCCACGGGCATGAGCGTCTGCACCATCTCGAACGTGATTGAGGGAACCTGCATCGGGGGCAGCTGCGACTGGATGTGGAAACGGTCGCCAATGGTGTCGATGCCCGTGATGCCGTATTGCTTGAGCAGCATCACGCCGAGGGTGCCGATGATGATGCACCACAGCGAGCCGGGTATCTTGGACAGCACGGGCACAGAGCGCAGCAGACGGGGCGACAGGACGATGACGAGCACGCCCACGATGGCCACCAGGAAGTTCCACGGGTTGAACGACTGGATGTTCTGGGCGTAGCACACCCACTTGCCAATGAAGTCGCCGGGCGTCTTCAGCGGTACGCGAATCACCTCGCCGGCCTCCGTCACGGCCTCCTGCGTCAGGCCCAGCACGTCGCCCATCTGCGTGGTGAAGATGGTGACGGCGATGCCCGCCGTGAAGCCGATGATGATGGGGTAGGGGATAAACTTGATGACGGCTCCCAGTCGGAACACTCCCAGGGCAATGAGGATGAGGCCGGCCAGCATGGTGGCCACCAGCAGGCCCTGGAGCCCGTACTGGGGATTGTTGACGATGCCGTAGATGATGACGATGAAAGCGCCCGTGGGGCCGCCTATCTGCACGCGGGTGCCGCCCAGGAGCGAGATGATGAAGCCGGCCACGATTGCCGTAACGATGCCCTTTTCGGGCGTCACGCCCGATGCAATGCCGAATGCGATGGCAAGCGGCAGGGCTACAATGCCCACGATGATGCCGGCCAGCAGGTCTTTCATGAAGGTCTCGCGGTTGTAGCCTTTAAGGCAGTCCAGCAGTCGTGGTTTCAGTGTCAGTCGGTTATTCATATAGAGTCTGTTTTGAAATTTGGCTGCAAAGATACAATAATTTGGCCACATATCCCTCACGACTGCAAGGAAAAAGTGCAGACGCTGCAGCGACTTCTTCGTACGCCGCCCGACGGATGTGCGTACGCCGCCGATGGCTGTACGTTCATCGGCGATGGCTGTCCGTCCGTCGGCGATGAATACAGTTTCCGACGCAGCGGTTGCATGAAAGGTTGCCGTTGCTGTGGGAAAAATGTCGCAAAGATGACGCGAAATTCCGCGGTTTTTCGTACCTTTACGCCTCGTAACAGGTTCATGACAACCATAAATCTCTAAAATATTATGTTCGAAGGACAACCCAAGGGCCTCTATGCACTGGCCCTGGCCAACACCGGCGAGCGGTTTGGCTACTACACGATGCTTGCTGTCTTTGCCCTGTTCTTGAGGGCTAATTTCGGTCTCGACCCAGCCTGGGCCGGCGAAATCTACAGCGATTTTCTCATGTTGGTTTATTTCTTGCCCGTCGTCGGCGGTATGGCTGCCGACCGCTGGGGCTACGGAAAGATGGTGACCATCGGTATCATCATCATGTTCCTGGGCTACCTGCTGCTGTCGTTCCCCTTCGGCGGCGACATGTTTGCCCTTGTGGTCATGCTGCTTGCCCTGGTGCTCATCAGCCTGGGAACCGGCCTGTTCAAGGGTAACCTGCAGGTGATGGTGGGCAATCTCTACGACGACCCCAAGTACGCCTCGAAGCGCGACGCTGGTTTCTCACTTTTCTACATGGCCATCAACCTGGGCGCCCTGTTTGCCCCCACGGCTGCCGTCATGATTAAGGAGTGGGCCGAGAAGTCGCTGGGCTATTCGTCGAACGACGCTTACCACTTCTCCTTTGCTGTCGCCTGCGCCTCGCTGGTGCTGTCGATTGCCATCTACTACGCTACGCGCAGCACCTTCCGCCACACCGAGGGCGGCAAGGTGAAGGCCAAGAGCGAAGAGAATGAGACTGCCGAAGCGGAGGCTGCTCCTGCCGTTCAGGAACTGTCGAAAGAGGAGACGAAGCAGCGCATCGTTGCCCTGTGCCTGGTATTTGCCGTGGTTATCTTCTTCTGGATGGCCTTCCACCAGAACGGCCTCTCGCTGACGTACTTTGCCGATGAGTTCACGGCCAGTACGGCTGTGGCCGGCGTCCAGAGCATGATGTTCGACGTGCTCAACCTCGTGGCCGTCATCGTCATCGTCTATGCTGCCTTCTCTGTGTTCCAGAGCAAGACGTCGCGCGCCAAGGGCATTTCGGCCGTTGTGGTGCTGGCTGCCCTGGGCTTCTTGGGATGGCAGTACACGCGTGCCACCGAGGACATTGCCATCAGCGCCCCCATCTTCCAGCAGTTCAACCCCTTCTACGTTGTTGCCCTGACCCCCTTCTCGATGCTCATCTTCAGCACCCTTGCGGCCAAGGGCAAGGAACCCTCGGCACCCCGCAAGATTGCCTACGGCATGCTGGTGGCAGCCGCTGCCTTCCTGCTCATGATGGTGGCATCGCAGGGCCTGCTCACGCCCAACGCCCAGAAGGCTGCCGGCGACGCTGCAACGTTCGTCTCGCCCTACTGGCTCATCAGCACCTACCTCATCCTCACCTTTGGCGAGCTGCTCCTTTCGCCCATGGGCATTTCCTTTGTCTCGAAGGTTGCACCTCCAAAGTACAAGGGCCTGATGATGGGCGGTTGGTTCGTGGCTACGGCCATCGGTAACAAGCTCGTCGGCGTGGGCGGATACCTCTGGGGCGACATTTCCCTGACCGTCGTCTGGGGCGTCTTCATCGCCGTCTGCGTCGTGGCTGCCCTGTTCATGTTTGCCATGATGAAGCGACTCGAGAAAGTCTGCTAAATGACCCCGCGAGTCAAGGGCTTCACCATGGGCAGCATTGCCGCTGCCTCCTACGGACTGAATCCACTCTTCGCCCTTCCGCTCTACAGCGAAGGGATGAGCGTGGATTCCGTCCTCTTCTTTCGCTATGCCTTCGCCATCGTGATGATGGCCATACTGCTGCGCCACCAGAAGGCCGACATGCGCGTGCGGCGCAGGGAGTGGCCCCTGCTGGCCGTCTACGGACTGCTCTTCTCGGCCAGTAGCCTCTTCCTCTTCCTGAGCTACAATTACATGGACGCCGGCATCGCATCCACCATCCTCTTCATGTACCCCGTGATGGTGGCCCTCATCATGGCCCTCTTCTTCGGCGAACGGGCGTCGTGGCTCACGTGGCTCTGCATCCTGATGGCCGTGGGCGGCGTCTCGCTGCTGACAAAGACCAGCGACGGGTCCACCGTGTCGCTCCTCGGCGTCACCTTCGTCCTGCTCTCCTCGCTGTCGTATGCCATATACATCGTCGGCGTCAACCGCTCGTCCATCGCCCGCATGCCTTCGGCAAAGCTCACCTTCTATGCCCTTTGTTTCGGTATACTGATATATATTGTGCGTACGCGCGGACTGACAGAGCTGCAGTTGCCCCAGTCGGCACTCGGCTGGGCGTGCGCCTTCTGCCTGGCCCTGTTCCCGACCATCATCTCACTCGTGACGATGACCATCAGCATTCGCAACATCGGATCCACGCCGGCTGCCATTCTGGGCGCCCTCGAGCCCATCACGGCGCTGCTCGTCGGCACGTTGGTCTTCGGCGAGCGCCTCACCCCTCGCCTTTGCCTGGGCATCGCGCTGGTCCTGACTGCCGTCACCCTGCTCATTGCCGGCAAGAAGATTTTCTACATGCTCCGTTCCCGTTTTTCCCGTACTGCCTAACCCGTTTGCCCTTCAGCCCATGTATTCCCAATCAGCCGAATATCGCCGCGAAGAATTGCTGCGTGCCATAGAGCGCGCCATCAATAGCCTCACCCTTCAGGAACTGGAGGCTCTGTACTACGACATGTCGACCAAGAACTACATCAACACACCCTGACGTAGCGGCCGATATTTCCCCCGAAGTGTTAAATTATTGTTAAAATCATGCATCCTTGCATGAGATTACATTCAACGTGCCTACATTTGCAGTGTACTATTAAACTATTACACTATAAAACCTGCAAGGATTATGATTAGCATTAAGAATGTCACGTTCGGCTACACGCCTTCGGTATGTGTGTTGGACGCCTTCTCCCTCGACTTTGCCGACGGGGGAGTGTATGGGTTGCTGGGTAAGAACGGCACGGGCAAGAGCACGCTCCTTTATCTCATCACCGGTCTGCTTCGTCCGCAGAAGGGTTTGGTGGAGATTGACGGCGTGGAGGCGTCGATTCGCAAGGCCGACATGCTGGCCGACATGTTCATCGTGACCGAGGAGTACGACCTGCCAGCCATTTCATTGAAAAACTACGTCAAGGCCCTGAAACCCTTCTATCCCCGCTTCAGCGATGAGTTGCTGGAGAAGTGCCTGCGCGAGTTCGAGATGGACACCGACGTGAATCTTGGCGCGCTCAGCATGGGACAGAAGAAGAAGGTATACATCTGCATCGCCCTGGCAGCCAACACGAAGTATCTGCTCCTCGACGAGCCCACCAACGGACTGGACATACTCTCGAAGAGCCTCTTCCGCAAGGTGGTTGTGGCCGGCATGTCGGAGGATAAGACCGTCATCATCAGTACCCACCAGGTGCACGACGTGGAGCATCTGCTCGACCACGTGGTCATCGTCGACCGCAACCGCGTGTTGCTCGACCGGAAGCTGGAAGAGACTGACGACGCCCCTGTAGACATTGAGAAACTGTCCATCGAAACCTTAACCACTAAAGCATGACTGTTATGAAACTCGATAGATTCATGAACGTGGCGCGTTGGAACTTTGCCATCAACCGCTCGCATTACCTCAAGTTGGCCCTCGGCCTTTTCTTTGCCATGAGCCTGCCCCTCTTGCTCTTCATCCTGACGACCATGTGGATGTCGGCCGTTACGGGCAACGCCGAGTATGCCTTGGCCAGCCTTCCCGGCACCGGGCTGGGCACCTGGATGTGCGGATGCTTCTACTTTGCCCTGCCCCTTATGGCTGGCTACACATTCCATAACCTCCTGACCAAACAAACGCGCATCAAGGAACTCACCCTGCCTGCGTCGAACGGCGAGAAGTTCCTCTTCCACGCCCTTATCACCATCGGCGGAGCCCTGTTGACCTACGTCGTCAGCTTCTTCCTGCTGGCTGCGCTGCAATATGTCTTTGTCGGTGTATTCTATGGCTTCTCCCATGCCCAGTGGGTGCCGTATTGCAGCATCTTCTTTAATACTACGGTAGAAGCCTTTTGGGAGTATCTTGATGGCTACTCAAACACCACGATGCAGGTGGTTATTGGGGACCTGGCACTGATGGCCTTTGTCTCCACCTTTGTGCTGGGCAATGCCATCAAGTATAAGCACGGCGTTCTCTGGACCCTGCTCTTCCATTGGACACTGAGTTTCTTCATCTTCTTCTGTGTTGGACTGAGCCTGCCCCTGCTTGCCGAGGTGGATTTAGAATGGCTTTTCGATTGGTTGATTGAGCTGGGCCCCGAGGCCATACTCAATGGTCTAAGGTGGCTGGCAATCATCATCCTAACGGCCATCATCGTCTTCTGCTGGTGGATGTCGTATCGCCTCTACTGCCATGCCCAGATAACCACGAAGCGTAACAAATAATTATTACGAAGATGGACTTTAAGAATCAGAAAGCTATATACCTGCAGATAGCAGAGCACATTATGGACCAAATCCTGTCGGGCCAGTACCCCGAGGACGGCAAGTTGCCCAGCGTGCGCGAATATGCCACCGATGTGGAGGTGAACGTCAACACCGTAGCCCGCTCCTTCGAATGGCTGCAGAACCAAAACATTGTGGTGAAGCGTCGCGGACTGGGAAACTTTGTCAGCCCGGGCGCCCGCGAGATGGTGATGGACCTGCGTAAGCGCGAGTTCTTCAGCGAACAGGTGCCGGAGTTCTTCCGCTCCATGCAAGCCCTTGGCATAACCATGGATGAAGTAGTGAGTCAGTATAAAGTGTATAACAAACGATAAATTTACCATTATGAAAGTACGTAGTTTCCTTTTCTCTGCAGTGATGCTGGCTGCAGTTTCCTTTACGCTTTCCAGCTGTAACGACCTGGTCCAGAAGTTTGCCACGAAGGCCATAAACGAATCAGTCGTATTTGAAAAAGAAGATACCGCCAAGTGGGGCAGCGTGGTGGAGCGGAACCTCGACCTGCCAGCATTCTCTGCCATCGAGACCAAGGGTGCGGTGCAGGTTGTCTTCACTCAGGATAGTGTCTTCTCAGTGCGTGTCCGCGGCAATGAGAAGTGTATCGACGAGTATTTGTTTACAGTAAAGAATGACGAACTGAAGGCCGTGGTCAAGGGCTTCAGTGGCACAGTTAACGGCAAAACGCCTGCCGTCACCCTGCTCATTGCTGCGCCCGACCTGAACGAGATTGAATTCTCCGGGGCTGGCAGATTAGAGATGCCCGATAGCGTATCTTTGCCAGGTTCGCTGAAGGTGGAAATGGCAGGCGCCGGCGAGGTCTGCATTGGCGACCTTACACTCAGGTCGCTGGAAATTGAAGTCAGTGGAGCCGCGAGGTGTGACCTCGCTAAGGTGACGACGACCGACGACGTTGAAATAGAGGTGAACGGTGCCGGGGAAGTGAAGGCCAACGTGTTCTGCAACGAACTCAGCGTTGAGCTCGATGGCGCCGTCGGTGCCGTGTTGAGCGGCAATTGCAAGACGTTCACGTGCGAACAAAACGGACCAGGCGTGGTCGACACTTCAAAGTTAAATAAGTGACACTACAGTTTCTCACGTTCGGAAAATGATAAATGGATTTGCATTTTCGCTCACTTATTCGTACCTTTGCAGCCCGAAATGGACTATAATAATAAATATACGTATAAATGAACACAACTTTTGAGAAGGTCGACCAGGTGAACGGCCTCATTACCATGCAGATTGAGAAGGCAGACTATGCCGAGAACGTAGAGAAGGAACTGAAAAACTTCCGCAAGAAGGCAAATATGCCCGGATTCCGCGTTGGCCAGGTTCCCATGGGACTGATTAAGAAGCGCTTCGGAACCGAGGTGAAGGCCGAGGCTGTCGACAAGCTGATTCGCGAGAAACTGTATGGATATATTCGTGACGAGAAACTGAGCGTCCTGGGCGAACCCCTGCCGAACGAGGAGAAGACTCCCCAGGTTGATTTCGAGCATCAGGATGACTTTACCTTCGTCTTTGATGTGGCCCTGGCTCCCGAATTCGACGCCAAGCTGACCAAGAAGGACAAGGTGGACTTCTTCACCATCGAAATAAGCGACGAGATGGTTGAACAGCAGGTGCAGTCGTACGCCAGTCGCAACGGCCAGTACCAGAAGGTGGACAGCTACGAGCCCCGCGATATGGTGAAGGGCCTGCTCGCAGAACTCGACGAAGCCGGCCAGCCCAAGGATGGCGGTGTGCAGGTGGAAGGTGCAGTCATGCTGCCCGACTACATGAAGAACGACGATGAAAAGGCTAAGTTTGCTACGGCCAAGGTGAACGACGTGATTACGTTCAACCCCTCAAAAGCATATAACGACAACGAAACCGAACTGGCTTCTCTGCTTCGCCTGAAGAAAGAGGAGGTTGCCGACAAGAAAGGCGACTTCAGCTTCCAGGTTGAGGAAATCACCCGCTACCAGCCCGCTTCCGTTGACCAGAGCCTCTTCGACCATATCTTCGGCGAGGGCAAGGTGAAGAGCGAGGAAGAGTTCCGCGCCAAGATTAAGGAACTGCTTGCCGACCAGTTCCAGAAGGACAGCGAGTTCAAGTTTATGCTCGACCTGCGCAAGCACCTCATGGACCGTGTGGGCAAACTGGAGTATCCCGAAACGATGCTGAAGCGCATTATGCGCCTCAATAACCCCGATAAGGATGAGAAGTTCGTAGAGGACAACTTCGAGAAGAGCCTCGAGGAACTGACCTGGCAGCTCGTCAAGGAGCAGCTGACCGAGCAGTTCGAAATCAAGCTGGAGCAGGCTGACGTGCTGGAGGCCGCCAAGACCGTCACAAAGATGCAGTTTGCACAGTATGGCATGATGGAAGTGCCCGAGGAACTGCTTAACCAGTATGCCCAGGAAATGCTGAAGAAGAAAGACCAGACCGAAGGCCTTATCACGCGCGCCATCGAACAGAAGATTGCCGCCAAGGCTAAGGAAACGGTGAAGCTGAACGAAAAGACCGTCAGCCTCGACGAATTCAACAAAATGTTTAAGGACTAATGAACGATTTCAAGAAATACGCAACCAAGCATCTTGGGATTAACAGTATGGTTCTGGACGACGTCATCAGCGCCCAGAACCAATACCTCAACCCCTACATCTTGGAAGAGCGGCAGTTGAATGTTACCCAGATGGACGTCTTCTCGCGCCTGATGATGGACCGCATCATATTCCTTGGCACGCAGATTGACGACTACACGGCTAACACCCTGCAGGCTCAGCTCCTCTACCTGGATCAGTCCGACCCGGGCAAGGACATCAACATCTACATAAACTCGCCGGGCGGCAGCGTGCATGCAGGATTGGGCATCTACGACACGATGCAATTCATAAAGAGCGACGTTGCCACTATTTGCACGGGTATGGCCGCTTCCATGGCTGCAGTCTTGCTCGTTGCAGGCCAAGAGGGCAAGCGCTATGCCTTGCCTCATAGCCGCGTGATGATTCACCAGCCCATGGGCGGTGCACAGGGTCAGGCAAGCGACATCGAAATCACGGCTCGCGAGATTCAGAAGTTGAAGCAAGAGCTATACACTATTATTGCCGAGCACAGCCACCAACCCTATGACAAGGTGTGGGCCGACAGCGACCGCGACTACTGGATGACAGCCCAGGAGGCCAAGGAATACGGCATGATTGACGATATTTTCACAAAACGTAATGGCTAATAGCAAGAGAACATGCTCGTTTTGCGGCCGTACCGAAAAGGAGGTTCCACTGCTCATCAATGGCATCTCGGCCCTTATCTGTAGTGACTGCGCCCGAGCTGCCTATAAGATAGTTCAGGAGGCACAGGGTGTCAGTGAAACGCGGCAGGACGACTTCAACCTTAAGTTGTCGGAACTGCCTAAGCCCTGTGACATCAAGAACTATTTGGACCAGTACGTTATAGGTCAGGACGATGCCAAGCGGTACTTGGCCGTCAGTGTCTACAACCACTATAAGCGTTTGGCCCAGGAAAGAGACGACGATGGCGTGGAGATTGAAAAATCGAACATCGTGATGGTGGGGCCGACTGGTACGGGAAAGACACTGTTGGCTCGTTCCATCGCAAAACTGCTGAAGGTGCCTTTTACGATTGTCGATGCTACGGTCTTCACCGAGGCCGGCTATGTGGGCGAAGACGTCGAGAGCATACTTTCACGCCTGCTGCAGGTAGCCAACTGGGACGTGAAGATGGCAGAGCGAGGCATCGTTTTCATCGATGAAATCGATAAAATTGCCCGTAAGAGCGATAATCCGAGCATCACGCGCGACGTAAGCGGCGAGGGTGTGCAACAAGGTTTGCTGAAGCTGCTCGAGGGCAGCATCGTGAATGTTCCACCCAAGGGCGGACGTAAGCACCCCGACCAGGATTATGTGCACGTGGACACGCACAATATCCTTTTCATCTGCGGAGGTGCCTTCGATGGCATAGAGCGGAAGATTGCCCAGCGACTGAACACTCATGTCGTCGGGTTCAATTCGATACAGAATATGCGAAGCATTGACAAAAACAACCTGATGCAGTACGTTCAGCCTCAGGACCTGAAGGCCTTTGGCCTGATTCCTGAGATTATCGGTCGTTTGCCAGTGTTGACCTATCTGAATCCCCTGGACCGTGATGCCTTGCGCCGAATCCTTCTTGAACCCAAGAACTCGCTCGTGAAACAGCAGCAGAAACTGTTTGCAATGGACGGGATAATGCTGGAATTCAGTGATGACGTGATTGAATACATCGTTGATAAGGCAATGGAGTATAAACTGGGTGCTCGTGGCTTGCGTTCTATTATGGAAACCCTGATGATGAAACTGCAGTATGAGTCTCCCTCGACGCGTAAGGCTGGCGAACGGATTGTCATCACACGCGAATATGCCCAGCAACAACTCGAAAATTCGATTCTACAGGAAGCTTCCAGCGTCAGTTGACTCTCTTTTTAACAAAAAATAACAATAGATAATCGCCCCAAAGTTTGCATCTTTGGGGCTTTTTGTTATAACTTTGTAAAACTCAAAGAGTGTAAAAGATGGCTGTGAGAGACGTAAATCTTGCCGAGAAACTGAAGAAACATTTCGGTTTCGATACCTTCAAAGGTGACCAGGAAGCCATTATTCGTAATGTGCTTGCGCGTAGAGACACATTCGTTTTAATGCCCACCGGTGGTGGAAAGTCGTTATGCTACCAGTTGCCTGCGTTAATGATGGAGGGCACAGCCATAGTCATTTCCCCTCTGATTGCGTTGATGAAGAACCAGGTGGATGCTATCCGCATGGTAAGTGAGGACGATGGAATTGCCCATTTCATCAATTCCTCGCTGACCAAAAGTGAGATTGACCATGCCAAGGATGACATCCGGTCGGGGAGGACAAAACTATTGTATGTGGCTCCAGAGAGCTTGACGAAGGAAGATAATATTGAGTTCCTTCGCACGGTCAAGATATCATTCTACGCCGTGGATGAGGCCCACTGTATCTCGGAATGGGGTCATGACTTCCGACCTGAATACCGTAAGATTCGTCCCATCGTGCAGAATATCGGCGTGGCGCCCATCATAGCCCTGACGGCGACGGCCACGGACAAGGTGCGCGGCGATATTATGAAAAACCTGGGCATGGTGAATGCAACGGAATTCAAAAGCTCGTTCAACCGCCCCAACCTTTACTACGGAATACGTGCCAAGACAAAGGATGTAGACAAGGATATAGTTCGTTACATCCGTAGCCATGCGGGCAAGAGTGGAATCATCTACTGCTTGTCGCGAAAGAAGGTGGAGGACTTGGCTGAGTTCCTGCAAGTAAACAAGATTAAGGCGAAACCATACCACGCAGGCATGGATGCTCAACAGCGCAGCGAGACGCAGGACGACTTTATCATGGAACGTATCGATGTTATCGTGGCCACCATAGCATTCGGCATGGGCATCGATAAGCCAGATGTCCGCTTTGTTATTCACTATGACATTCCCAAGAGTCTGGAAGGATATTATCAGGAGACTGGTCGTGCCGGCCGTGATGGTGGTGAGGGCCAGTGCATAACATTCTACACGCGTAAGGACCTGCAGAAGCTTGAGAAGTTCATGGAAGGGAAACCCCTGAGTGAACAGGATATCGGGCGCCAACTGTTGCAGGAGACAGCCGCGTATGCCGAAAGCTCGGTATGTCGTCGTAAGGTGCTACTTAACTACTTTGGCGAAGAGTATAAGGCGGAGAACTGCGGAAATTGTGATAATTGCCTCCATCCTCATGCGTCCATTGAGGCTGGGCCCCAGTTACAAAAGGTATTGCGCGTAGTGCGCGACGTGAAGGAGAACTTTAAGATTAACCACGTCATTGATGTGCTGGTGGGACGTTCAACAGAAGAGGTGATTGCCCACAAACACAACAATCTCGTATCCTTCGGCATTGGTGGGGACTATCCTCCACGCTTCTGGAATGCAGTCATCCGTCAGGGCATGCTGGCCGGTTATCTGCGTAAAGAGGTGGAAAATTACGGTCTTATAAAAATGACGAACCGTGGCGTTACGTTTATGCGTAACCCGGTTTCGTTCAGCATTATCGAAGACCACGATTTCACCGAGGCGGAGGATGATACCGTCACTACGGCAGCTCTGGATGAGACATTGCTTGCGATGCTCAAGGACTTACGTCGCTCTATAGCCCGAAAGTTGGGTAAGGCCCCGTACCTTATCTTCCAGGACAGCACGCTTGAGGATATGGCAACTATGTATCCGGTAAATACCGAAGAATTGTTGCATGTCCAGGGCGTAAGCGAGGGCAAGGCAAAGCGGTTCGGTCGCGAGTTCTGTGAACTGATAGCACGCCATTGTGAAGAAAACGATATTGAAAGACCAGAAAATCTCAGGGTCCGTTCCTCTGCCAAAGACAGTAAGTCGAAGCTGAAGGTAATGATTATCCAGAAGATTGACTTGAAGGTAGGCCTCGAGGATATTGCTGAGGCGTGCAATTTGGAGTTCGGGGAACTTCTCGATGAAATAGAAGGTATCGTCTATAGTGGTATGAAGCTGAATATCGACTACTACCTTAACGAAATCATGGATGAAGATGAACTGCAGGACATCTATGCTTACTTCGAGGAGGCGGAAAACGACGATTTAGACGAGGCGCTGGACGAACTTAGTGACTATGACGAAGATGATATTCGACTGGTGCGCATTAAGTTCTACTCCGAAATGGCTAATTGACTTTCTTAAAAAGAATTAATTCTTTTTGTATTTTGCTCGCTTTATGCTATCTTTGCAGGCAAATTATCCGAAATAACCTGTAATTATGGCATCATTCACAGAAGATCGCATTGTCATGGACGGACTAACCTATGACGATGTTCTGCTTGTGCCCGCATATAGCGAGGTACTGCCCCGTTCCGTCGACCTTACGACGAGGTTTTCCCGTAACATTGAGCTGAAGATACCCTTCATCTCAGCTGCTATGGATACTGTTACCGAAGCTACCATGGCTATAGCAATAGCTCGTGAAGGTGGTATTGGCGTAATTCACAAGAACATGCCTATCGAGGAACAAGCTCGACAAGTGGCTATTGTGAAGCGGGCAGAAAACGGTATGATTTACGACCCTGTGACCATTCGCCGTGGCCGTACCGTTGCTGATGCCCTTGAGTTGATGGGCGAATATCATATCGGTGGTATTCCTGTCGTTGACGAGGAGAACCATTTGGTGGGTATCGTAACCAACCGCGATTTGCGATTTGAACTGAATCAGGGTCGACTTATCGACGAGGTAATGACCTGCGAAAACCTGGTGACGACTCATGTGCAGACAGACCTCTTTGGTGCTGCGCAAATACTGCAGGAGAATAAAATTGAGAAGCTTCCCGTGGTTGACGATGAGAATCACCTCATTGGATTGATTACGTATAAGGATATTACTAAGGCTAAGGATAAACCCATGGCCTGTAAGGACCAGAAAGGCCGGCTGCGTGTGGCTGCTGGTGTCGGTGTTACTAACGATACCCTTCAGCGCATAGCTGCACTCGTGGAGGCTGGTGTTGATGCCATTGTTATCGACACGGCGCATGGCCATTCCAAGTCTGTTATCGAAAAACTTCGCGAAGCAAAAGCCAACTTCCCACAGGTGGACATTGTTGTCGGCAACGTGGCCACCGGTGAGGCAGCGCGTACGCTTGTTGAGGCTGGGGCCGACGGTGTGAAAGTTGGTATCGGCCCGGGTTCTATTTGTACGACTCGTGTCGTAGCTGGTGTTGGAGTGCCTCAATTGTCTGCGGTCTATGACGTAGCTTCTGCTTTGAAAGGTACCGGCGTTCCTCTTATTGCCGACGGCGGACTCCGCTATTCGGGTGATGTTGTGAAGGCTTTGGCCGCAGGCGGATACTCTGTTATGATTGGTTCTCTTATCGCTGGAACTGAGGAGTCGCCGGGCGACACCATCATCTATAATGGTCGTAAGTTTAAGTCGTATCGCGGTATGGGCTCTCTCGAGGCAATGGAGTGCGGCTCGAAAGATCGTTACTTCCAATCGGGAGTGAAGGATGTTAAGAAACTCGTTCCCGAAGGTATTGCGGGCCGTGTGCCTTACAAAGGTACTGTTCAGGAGGTTATTTACCAGCTCATCGGTGGCTTGCGCTCGGGCATGGGCTATTGTGGTGCAGCCAACATCGAAGCTCTTCATCATGCCAAGTTTGTTCGCATCACAAACGCAGGCGTCCTTGAAAGCCATCCTCATGATGTGACCATTACAAGTGAGGCCCCCAACTATAGTCGTCCACAATAAGTGTAAGTTCTATTTCAGAGTTTAAGGTTAAAGTTGATAAATAGTATTGAGATGAAACGTATAGCGTCTTTATTGTTTGTTTTTTCATTGATAAATCCTGTGTCGGCACAAGATGACCCCGTGGTAATGAAAATTGCAGGGCAGGATGTCACTCGTTCTGAGTTTGAGTACAACTATAACAAGAACAATACTGAAAATGTTATAGATAAGAAGTCGCTTGATGAGTATGTTCAGCTCTTTGTAAATTATAAACTGAAGGTGAAAGCAGCCGAAGATGCAAAGCTTGATACTGCCAAAAGCTTTATCGACGAGTTCCATACTTATCGCAATCAGCAGGTGATGCCGATGCTGATTCCCGATGGGGCAGAGGATAAGGAAGTTCGTGCCTATTATGACGGAATGCTCCGCCAGCTCGATGGGCATGATTTACGTTTGCCTTCTCACATATTCTTGCGTGTGCCTCAAAAAAGCACCGCAGAGGAGCAGGCCGTAAAGAAGAATCGAATCGACAGCCTGTATCAGGCGTTAAAGTCAGGTGTCTCATTTGCTGAATTGGCAAAGAAATATTCCGAAGACCCTCAGTCGGCAGCTCGCGGGGGCGACCTTACCTGGTTTGGCCCGGGTCAGTTGGTCCCGGAATTCGAGAAGGTAATGTATGCCCTGAAAAAAGGTGAAACATCAGAACCATTCCTTTCTACGGTGGGCTATCATATCGTCTACCTTAAAGACTGCAAGCAGTTGGAGTCTTTTGAAGAACTTCAGCCTCAGATTAAGCGTTTTCTGGAGTCGCGAGGCATGGGTGACCGACTGGCAAAACAAGCTACCGACAGCCTTGCCAAGAAACGGGGCTTGACGGCGGAACAAGTGCTTGACGCTGAAACAGAACGTCTCTGTGCTAACGATATGGAGCTGAAATACCTCGTTCAGGAGTATCACGATGGCCTCCTTCTTTATGAAATTAGTAAGACCCAAATATGGGACCCTGCCGCAAAGGATACGGTTGCGCTGAACCGCTTCTTTGAAAAGAACAAGAAAAAATATGCTTGGGAAGTTCCTCATTTCTATGGAATGCCTTATTATGCCCGTCAGGCACAGGACGTAAAAGCAGTGAAGAAACTGCTCAAGGGCGTGCCTGAAAAGAAGTGGACAGTTACTGTTCGTGATGCGTTTAACAAGGACAGCATCATGGTGCGCATGGAACAGCCTCGCCTTTTCGCCAAAGGAGAGAATGCCTTTGTTGATTCACTCGTGTTTAAGGTAAAAGAGGGCAAGACGAAGCCGCGTAAGGAATATCCATATTCTGCCGTTATAGGTCGCAAACTGAAGAAGGGTCCTCAGTCCTGGACTGATGTCGCTTCACAGGTTGTAAGCGACTATCAAGGCGAGTGCGACAAAAAGTATGTCGAGGAGTTGCGCAAACGATACGAGGTTATACTTTACCCCGAAGTAATAGCAACAGTAAATAAACATTGATTCGTATGAAGCAATCTCTGATGTCAGCCTTCCTGTTGCTGATGTGTTTCTGTTTTCAATCGGTATCTGCCCAAAAGCCCAACAATGTAATAGATGAGGTTATTTGGGTGGTTGGCGACGAGGCGATACTGAAAAGCGAGGTCGAGGGTTTGCGCCGCGACCCTTCCTGGTCGCAAATTAAGGGGAATCCATACTGCGTGATACCCGAGCGCTTGGCAATACAGAAATTATTCCTCCATCAAGCTGCGATAGACAGTATTGAGGTGACAGATGCACAGGTGAGCAGCAGCGTTGAGGAACGAATTAACGAGTGGGTGATGACGGCTGGGAGCAAAGAAAAGCTCGAAGAATACATGTCAATGCCTATTTCGCAGATTCGCGAGGAACTGACAGATCGTTATCACGACGAAATGATGGTGGCCAAGATGAGGGAAAAGCTGACAGCAGATGTGAAGGTAACCCCGGCAGAAGTACGACGCTACTTTAAGGATATGCCGGAAGACTCGCTGCCCTTGATTCCCACACAGGTTGAGGTGGAAGTGGTTATACTTGAGCCAAGAATCCCGGAGGAGGAAATAAATCGGGTGAAGGAAGAACTGCGAGGATACGCTGACCGTATAACTAATGGCGGTATGTCCTTTTCTACTTTGGCCATTCTAAATAGTGAAGACCCCGGTTCGAAGTTGCAGGGCGGTGAAATGGATTATATGGGAAAGGCACAACTTGACCCGGCTTTTGCCAATGTGGCCTTTGCGCTGACCGACCCAAAGAAAGTGTCGAAAGTCGTGGAGTCGGAGTATGGATTCCACATTATTCAGTTAGTGGATAAGCGAGGGGACAAGGCAAAATTCCGTCATATCTTGCGTAAGCCGAAGGTGGCCCAGGCGGATATTGATGCAGCCTTGGCCAGGTTAGATTCAATTGCAGATGAAATCCGAAAGGAGAAATTCACGTTTGAGGATGCTGCTACCTATATAAGTCAGGATAAGGATACGAGGAACAATCGCGGCCTGATGACGAATCAAAAGATTGGTCCCGATGGGAATCGTATGCAGACGTCACGATTCGAAATGGGAGAGTTGGCAAATAATTCTCCTGAACTGGCGCGGATTGTTGATAGGATGGAAATTGGGGAAATCTCTAAGCCCTTCCAAATGACCAACAAACACATGAAGACCGTTTGCGCAATTGTCAAATTAAAGAACCGGATTAAAGCGCATCGAGCAAGCATGTCGGAAGACTTCCAGATACTACGTGAAATAGTAGTAAACAAGAAGAAGGAAGAGTTGGTGAACGACTGGATTCGTGAAAAGCAGAAGACGACATATGTCCGTATTAACGAGGATTGGTGCGACTGTGAGTTTGAATATCCTGGGTGGGTTAAATAAAGGGCTGCGAACTGAAGGATAATTAAAGGTGAAGGGGTTTAGATATACATTCTTGTTTCTGTTTGCCGTAGCTGCATTGTCAATGACGATGGGGCCAGGGAGAGAAACGAAGGCACGCAAGCCTTCGGATTCGAGAGTGCATCTCCTGCATGCCGACCGCCTTTACTTTAATCAACGTGTGCATCCTACAGCCCAGTTCCTGGTCGGCGACGTGCAGTTTGAACATGAGGGAACCCTGATGTATTGCGATAGTGCGCTCTTTTACGAAGCAAGCAATTCGTTTGATGCTTTCGGGAATGTGCGTATGCGACAGGGGGATACGCTTTCGCTTGATGGAGATATTCTGTATTACGATGGACTTGACCAAATAGCGCGAGTGCGCCATCGGGTTGTCCTGAAGCATCGTGGAACATCTCTATATGCCGACTCATTGGACTATGACCGTTTGTACGACTTAGGCTATTTCTTCGAAGGCGGACGTCTTGTTGACAAGGATAATGAGCTGACAAGCGATTGGGGCGAATACAGCCCTACGACCCGTGAAGCAGTCTTTAACTATAATGTCCGACTCGTCAATCCTCGTCCGCCCAAACAAAGTAAATCCGTCTTGGTCAGTGATACGCTGCATTATAATTCACGAACCGGAATCGCTCATGTCATAGGCCCAAGCAACATTGACAACGGAGATAATCACATCTATACTGAGGACGGCTATTACGACTCAAATACCGACGAGTCAAACATGCTTGACCGGTCTATCCTCCAAAACGGATACAAAATTCTCATTGGCGATAGCGTATATTGGAACGGGAAGGATTCCGTGGGTAAGGCCTTCGGCCATGTTGTGTATACAGATACGTTAAACAAGAATAAGTTCCTTGGGAATTACGTGCTCTATGACAACAAACGGGGGTATGCAGAGGCCGCGGACAGTGCAGTGCTGATTGATTACTCCCAGCGCGATACCTTTTATGCTCATGCCGACTCTTTCTTTCTCCAGACCTTTCATATCAATACGGACAGCGTATACAGGATGTTACACGCCTACCATCATGTGAGGGCTTATCGTGTCGACATTCAGGCCGTATGTGATTCAATGGTGTATGATGGGCGTGATTCCTGTACGACGATGTATCGCGACCCTATAATCTGGCAGGAAGGACAGCAGCTGCTTGGAGAAGTTATAAAAGCTTGGAGAAACGATTCTACCATTGATAGCGTGTACGTCGTCAATCAGGCGCTTTCCGTGGAGCGAATAGACTCGGTGCATTACAACCAGGTGGCAAGTAAAGAGATGCATATATACTTTAGGGGTAAGAATCCCTATCTGACTGTTGCCGACATGAATGTCTTTGTCAACTATTATCCGTTCGATGATGATTCCCTTATGATAGGAATGAATCATACGGAGACCAGTCAGATGAAACTATATATGAATGAGCGAAAGGTGGATAAAATATGGATGCCCGAGGCTACGGGCGTCATGTATCCGCTCACCTTAATACCCCCTCAGGACTTGTACCTCGAGAATTTCGCTTGGTTCGATTATGTGCGGCCACTTAATAAGGATGATATATTTAATTGGCGAGGAAAGAAAGCTGGCACGGAACTGAAGGAAAGCATTCGTCGGACGGCACCCAGACAGCGTCTGGATGATTTGATGAAGGGTGCAGAGAAGAAGGATTAACTGAATAAAAGAATCGCTATGGGAATGTTTCAAACGCGCGAACCTCGAAAGTACAGGCGAAGTAGCATGTACACGAGCGAACGTAAGGATAAGCTTGACAGATTGATTCATGATGTAAAACGAGAGATGGGGGAACTTCCGGCAGATGAAATTGACCCCGACCACTTTAAAGGTAAATTCTCCCAGTTCACACCAAGGGCACATCGAGCCAGTCAGCGCGACCATCGCCTCACATGGCCCCTGGCGCTGATAATTATTATGGTACTAATCGTTATTTGGCGATATATCATTATGGGCCGCTTGTAGGCAGTTAATTGATTTCCCGATATGTCAGATATCATACACCTATTACCTGATTCTGTGGCAAACCAGATTGCCGCGGGTGAAGTCATCCAGCGTCCATCTTCTGTTATCAAGGAGCTGTTGGAAAATGCTGTTGATGCTGGAGCCCACCGCGTAGATGTAGTCGTGGAAGAGGCAGGTAGAACCTCCATTCAGGTGGTTGATGATGGCAAGGGCATGTCGGAAACAGATGCCCGTCTGGCATTCGAGCGCCACGCGACGAGTAAGATAAATATAGCCTCCGACCTTTTTGCACTGAGTACAATGGGCTTTCGCGGGGAGGCGTTGCCGAGTATTGCCGCCGTAGCGCAGGTGACACTGAGGACTCGCCCTGCTGATAACGATTTGGGGACATGTCTGACTATCGAAGGTGGCAAGGTCGTCTTGCAGGAAGCAGATAGCTGTCCTGTTGGCAGCAACTTCTTGGTGCAGAACCTGTTTTATAATGTCCCGGCTCGTCGCAAGTTCCTCAAGAGCAACCAGACAGAGCTGTCAAACATTATTCAAGAGTTCGAAAGAGTTGCCCTTGTGAATCCAGACATGCATTTCACCTTTACTCACGACGGACACTCGCTGACGACATTGTTGCCAGAATCGCCTCGTCAGCGTGTCGCTTCGCTTTTTGGGAAGCGTCTGAGCGAACAGTTGTTGAATGTTGATGTAGATACAACCTTGTGTTCCCTGACGGGTTTCGTGGGAAAACCGGAAGCTGCCAAGAAGAAGGGTGCGCGCCAGTTTCTCTATGTCAACGGTCGCTATATGCGGCATCCTTATTTTCACAAAGCCGTACAGGAGGCGTTCGATGAACTTGTTCCTACTGGCGAGCAGGTTCCCTATTTCCTCTTTATGATAGTTGACCCTGCTACTATTGACGTGAATATTCATCCGACTAAGACGGAAATCAAATTTGAGAACGAACTGGCAATATGGCAGATTATACTGGCTGCCGTGAAAGAAGCCCTGGGGAAATTCAATGCAGTGCCAACGATTGACTTTGATGTTGAGGGGCGTCCGAGTAATATCCCTGTCTATAATCCCGGTTCCGACCATGCAACTCGCGTAATGCCTCCACCCCAGCCAACGGTTAGTGGCAATTATAATCCGTTCCAAAGTCATTCGGGAGCCTCGCGGGCCTCTGTCCCTGCCCAGTGGGAGGACCTGTATGTCCCACGAGAGGAGAAATCGATGGTGCCAGATGACATAACGCTATTTAACTCGGCTGACGATGTTGAACTTTCGGCTGTCGAGCGCAGTGTCCAGCATTACCAGTATCGAGGCCGATATATTGTTACAGAAGTCCGTTCTGGATTGATGTTGATTGACCAACATCGTGCGCACGTTCGTATATTATATAATAAGTATAGAAAGGAGCTGGAAGGACAGCCGGCAGCTTCTCAGGGACTGCTCTTCCCCGAGGTCGTGCAGTTCTCGGTTTCCGACTCGCCTCTTGTTGTGGCCATACAAGATGAACTCCATGCTCTAGGCTTCGACATTACGCCATTAGGCGGCGGAAGTTACAATGTCACGGGAGTCCCGTCGGGCTTTGAGGGCATCGACCCTCGTCAACTACTGGGCGATATCGTGGAAACGCTAAAGATTCGCGGCCAAGGAATGGAGGAGGATGTGCATCATCGGATGGCGCTGACATTAGCTCGCCATGCAGCCATTCCCGTTGGCCAAATACTGAGTCAGACGGAGATGGAAGACCTGGTTTCTCAACTATTTCAGCTCCCAGAACCCAATTATACGCCAGAGGGTAAAGTCATCGTCGTGATATATCCGCACGAAAATTTGGAGAAAATGTTTAAATAAGGGGCAGAAAATGCTAAAAACTACATAGTATATGTAAAAAAACTTAATAAGTTTGATGGTAATTAATATTTTCTTTGTAAATTTGTGGCCGAACATTGGTATGTAAGAAAGAATAATAGTTTAACCTCTCTAATAAATCAAATTATGAAAAAGTTAATGATGTTACTTGCTTTCTTTAGCTTGAGCGCAACAACTTTTGCCGCTGAGACTACTGAAAGCTATCCCACAAGAAAGCATGGCTTCGTAAGCAATCGTTTCTGGGACAATTGGTTTATTGACGCAGGTGTGACACACCTGTCATTCTATTCTAACCAGGAGCATGGTCAGGATCCCAAGGTCAACAAGAATCCTTTCTGGCCCGGCCGTCGTAACTGGGGTGGTGAGATTAGCGTAGGTAAGTGGGCTACTCCCGCTTTCGGTATGCGTTTGAAGGGTCAGTTCGCCTGGGGTACTCAGGTAAATATGGACTGGGACAACCCTGCATACGTTTCTGGTGCTAACCCCACTTTCAATCAGTTCAGCATTAGCTTGCAGCCCATGTTGAACCTGAACAACCTGTTCTGCGGTTACAAGCCCCGCGTTTGGAACATCAGCCTCTATGGTGGCTTCGGCTTCTTGTGGAATACCTCTGATGACAACGCTTCTATGCTTTATACTGTAGGTTTGTTCAATACCTTCAACGTAACCAAGCGTTTCCACATCAACTTGGACATCTATGGCAACATTGGCGAGGGTGATCTGGACGGCGTAGACGGTGCTGCAGCAAAGCCCCGTATCTTCAAGACTCGTGACCTGCAGCTGGGTATCAGCGCCGGTGTTGGAGTAAACCTCGGTAAGGTAGGGTGGGAAAAGGCTCCCGATATGGATGCTATCCTGGCCAACCACAAGTCTCAGGTTGACGCCCTCAACGCTTCTATCGCTGGTCTCGAGGCCGAGAACGCTGCTCTGAAGGACGCTCTGGCTAAGAAGCCCAAGGTTGTTGAGAAGGAAGTTGTTAAGACCGTTGGTGAGTTCCAGTCTACAAGTGCTTCTGTATTCTTCAACATCAACAAGAGCACCATCGCCAGCAAGAAGGACCTCGTAAATGTTAAGGAACTGGCTGAGGCTGCTAAGAAGAACAACAAGAAGATTGTCGTTACCGGTTACGCTGATAGCAAGACAGGTAGTGCAGCATACAACCAGGCTCTGTCAAAGCGTCGTGCTGAGGCTGTCAAGAAGGCTCTGCTTGACATGGGTGTAGACGCTGCTAACATCGAGACCGTTGGTCAAGGTGGTGTAGCTGACCTGACTCCCGTATCTTACAACCGTCGTGCCGTTGTTCGCGTGAAGTAATTACTCGCGAAACACACGATAAAGACTAAAAAATGTCGCACCATTCCGCATGGGATGGTGCGATATTTTTATATAGCCAATCATCGGACGATGGCTTGGCGATGCATTGTCGGTGGTTTGGCGATGCATTGTCGGTGGTTTGGCGATGCATTGTCGGTGGCTTGGCGATGCATTGTCGGTGGCTTGGTGATGCATTGTCGGTGGCTTGGCGATGCGTTGACGGTGGCTTGGCGATGCATTGATGGTGGCTTGGTGATGCATTGTCGGTGGCTTGGCGATGCATTGATGGTGGCTTGGCGATGCATTGATGGTGGCTTGGCGATGCATTGATGGTGGCTTGGC
>SAMEA3663184__coassemble_18_pt1 | contig 112216 bp, 91 predicted proteins | sample SAMEA3663184__metabat2_low_PE_010 | metagenome-assembled genome bin SAMEA3663184 (sample SAMEA3663184) | pig gut metagenome | biome: pig gut; feature: pig-associated habitat; material: faeces | place: Denmark | collected 2012 | reverse complement strand
GGTTGCCCCACTGGTGTTTGAGACCAGCGCGTCTACCGATTCCGCCATCTGGGCTACTTTTGCGGCTGCAAAGTTAGGGCATTTCCCCGACACGGCCAAACTTTTCTTTATTTTTTTAAGTATTTCGCCTGTCCTTGGATGTATACTCCCTTTCGTGGTAGTGTGATTTTTCGTCCGCCCAGGTCGTAGTAATCTTTGTGCGACATATTTGCTTTGGTGTGGTCTGCCTCGATGGTTTGAATGGCGGTGGCGGAGTCGATGCCGTTGAATGTTGCCACGGCCGAGGCGGGCAGTGCGAGGGTGAGTGTCTGGTCGATGTCGATGGGCTCGCCTTCGGTGATTCCCGTCACTCTGCTTTGCATGCGGAAGGCCTTGGTGAGGATGATGCTGCCGGTTACGGAGGCGGGAATGTCGAGTGCCTCGCGCAGGGTTATTTCGATGGTTTTGCGGCTGTTCGAGCCGTTGCGCAGTGTGATGACCGACTTCTTTCCGTTCCATGCTGCCCATCCGTAGATGCTGGCTTTCTGTCCGTCCCACGGGTTGCCACCCACCCAGTGGATGTCGGGCAGCACGTCGGCTTGTTCCCTTTGCCATTTTATGCACTCAGCCAGGTCGGCCCAGAGTTTGCCGTTGCTGATGCTGTTCATGAGGGCATAGTCGTTGTAGAGTTCCACCATGCCGCTACCGCAGGCAAAGGCGCACCGCATCTCGCGCAGCACGGCCTGGTAGGTCATGTCCTTGCTGACGTTGCCGTGTGAGGAGAGGATGAATCCGTGGGTCATCAGTGTGTTGATGGGGCACAGTGGTGCATTCTGGATAAAGTTTTGGTATACGAGTCGGTCGCGATAGGTTATCCAGTTTTCGCGGTCGATGCTGTTGTTACCGATGGTGCCGTAGTCGTTTTCCTGTCGCCATACGGCATCGGTGTATTGGAACCAGAAGGGGCTTGCCCAGGTGCCGACGGTTGTGTTGAAGAATATGTCGGGCTTGAGTTGCTGACGCACCTGTCGTTCCAGTTCTATGATGGCTTCGGCATTTTCCTCGCCAGTGGTGCCAGGGTCGGGGCCGGTGGCTGAGAATTGTGCGCTAATGCCGTCGAACTTGAAGAAGCGGAAGTCGTAGTTGTCAATCATGTATTTGCATGCATCCCAGAAGGTTTGGTAGTACAGCGGGTTGCTGAGTTGCATGCCTCCGTTGTTGGCCCAGTACTGACGTCGGTAGTTGCCGCTTTGTCCGTATCCGCCCACGGGACCAAGCCATGCGCCAATGCCGCTGCCCATCTTGTGTGCCAGTTGGTCGGCCTCCTGGAATCCGTTGGGGAAGTTCTTGTTAAAGGTCCATGTGCCGTACTGGTCCCATCCGTCGTCCCATACGAATGCCTCCACGCCAGTCTGGTATTTGTCGAAGAACTGTGTTTTCCACTGTCGCATGACGTCCTCGCATTGCGAGATGTTCATGTTCGAGGTGTATTCGGGGTCGTTGTTGCGGTCGATGTTCAGTTCGTACCAACTGATGTAGACGGGCATGGGTCGCCAGGGCACAGCCCGTTCGCGTTCGCTGTAGGCCAGGAACGAGCGGCGTGCCTGACCCGGGCTCACCAGTCCCACCACGGCTCCAACGTGCCAGCTTGTGCCGGCAGTCATGGTAACGTTGCGGCTCCAGGTGCCGCTGATGCTCACTACGTCTTGTGTTTCTCCCACCTCGTCGGTTTCCTTGGCCAGAGTGACGGTGATGTTGCCGTTGGAGGTGATGGTTTCAGTCTTTGTCTCGCCGAAGAAGCGCAGGTGGAAGTCTCCGCTGTAGGGCGCATCGAGGGTGAAGGTGTTGTTTTCCTTCTGTCCGCCGGTATAGCCGTAGTGGTAGTCGCTGGCCACGATGTTGCCATTGTCGTCGATGAGATCCACTCCACACAGGTTCATGCGGTGCGACCCCGATGTATACTGGAATTCCACGCTCAGCCGCCCCGGTTCCGACAAGGTGATGTCTTTGGAGTAGACCACCACATCGGGGTAGGCATATCCCACTTCGCCTATGCGGCTGGGAATGTCGGCCTCCCCGACAGCCTGCCACGACGTGGGTGTCCATGTCCACGTCCATGTCTTGATGGTCTGATATCCGTCCGACACGGGTTCGGCAGTCGAGGTGTTTATGCCCATTGGGGTTTCGAGTCCTGCAAACATGCAGTCGCTCAGCAGCACCGAGCCGCGTGTGTTGCCGCAGATGCGGGGTGCCGATCCGGCCGCTTTCACATCCACGTCGTATGTCATGGGTGTGATGTGGTGCATGCGTATGTTTCTCTGGGCTTCCAGGTCGAGTGTTGTGCGCAGATAGTGGCTGCCATCGCGCAGAATGGCTCGCCAGGTGATGTGCATGGCGTCTGCCCCGTAGGTGAAGTGTGCTACGAGTTCCTTGCCGGGGAAGTGTTCGGCTCCGCGAATGGCATTGGGGCTGACGTCGAGGTCCTCCACATACACGGTGTCCAGCTTCATGCTGCTGCACGTCTTGGTGTTCGTCCCCTCGTCCCCTATGGTGATGGCAAACAGTTCGCTGCCCGGCATGAGGTGCAGTGCCTCGCTTCCTGCAAAGCGCAGTGCCCCGTTCTCCTTAATGAAGGCGACCTCGAGGATGTCGTTCCCCAGCGTGTAGGTGTTGTCTTTTTGGGTCAGCCAGGCCTTGCCAGCCGTTTCTTGCTGCAGTGGATACACCGCCGGCAGGTAATCGCCGGCCGCCATAGTAATCGAAGTCGTAGCCATGGAAAGGGCCAGAAGTAGTGTCTTCATGTTATTCTTGTTTTGATGTTGCAAATATAATGAATATTGTAGGAAGTACACAAAAACCCCTCCCTTTTTGTGGTTCAAAGGGGAGGGGATGGTAGGGAAACTCTGTCAACGAGTTGCGGGAACGGATGCCGCAGTCTGGTTAGAGGGTTGCGGCGGTGACGCTACCGGATGCCGTCAGTGCGGCCACCAGTGCCGAGAGAACCTGCAGGAGGAACTGTCCCAGCTTCTTTCTTACTTCCTTTTTCATATCTCTTTCAATGTTTAATGTTTATTGTATAATGTTTATTGTTTAACGTTTAACGCCGATTCTACTCGGTTTGGCCGCTGCCGCCGGTGATGCCGCCGTCGTTGTCGTTGTTGCCGTCGCCTTCGCTGCCGTCGCCTTCGGCCGGAGTGCTGTTTTTCACCTCCTCGTCGGCGGTCTGGCGCATCTCCTTGCGGCTCTTCAGCTGCAGTTCACGAGTAGCAACCTGCTGGAAGCTCGCATCGTTGAGCAGGGTCTTGAAGTCGTCGCTGGGCGACCATCGTACATTCACGCCGCGAATCATGCTGGCGCTGAAGTCCTCGGCCGAGTCGCATCCCTCGCTCGAGATGGTTACGTAGAAGGCTCCCATGTCGCCCAGGTCTATTTTGTTGCCCATGAGCAGGTTTTCGCGGATGCAGGCAAAGGCGTCGGTCAGGATCCCCATGATGGTACCCTTCGAGAAGGGCGAGCCGTGGCCGGCGATGTGTGCCGAAAGCTCCTTCAGGGTGAGCAGGTTGTTGTACTGTGCGATTGCGTAGATTCTCTTTTCCGAACTCTTGTCGGTGGGCACGCTCAGGCGTGCAGTAAGACTGTAATTAATTGCCATAGTTCTGTTGTTTTTAGTTTTTAGTTTTTTTTTGTTGTTAATCTCTTAGTCTTTGGCCTCAGACGGTGTCTCTCTCTTTGAAAGACAATGCAAAGTTACGGCGGCCCGAAATGGCAATGTCACTATTTGTCACTTCCTGTCACTACCAGTCCTTTTATGTCATTATATGTCACTATTTCGGGGTGTCGGCGGGGCGTCGTTCCGTGGTTAAGACGCCATCTCCCCGCCAGCTTGCAACAGCAAGAGGCGGGGATTTTTTGTGCCACGACCCTGCAACTTCCCCCAGACTATATAAAAGGAACATGCGCGTGAATCGCGCGTGCGCGCACGTTGCAACGACGGGGTCTCGTCCATGCATCGTCGAGCCCTCGTCAACGCATCGTCGAGCCTCCGTCCATGCATGGATGAGGCACCGTCCATGCAGGGCCTGTCGGAGAGCGCTGTTTGGGGGCTTGGCCAGGAGGATATAAAAAACTGATAAAAATATAAGAAAATTGATAAAATATTTGGAGAGTAATAAAATATTTGATAACTTTGCATCAGAAATCAAATATAAAGCATGTCGAAAATGGACGCAAGAGAGAAACTGAAGATCCTGATTCGGGAATACGGAGGCACGCAGAAAGTGTTTGCCTCGATGATAGGAACCACGCAGCCCACCATAGCCAACTGGATGGCGCAGAACCAAATCCCCGAGGGTGGCATAGCCAAAATCTGCCGCGCGCTGCCCGACGTCAGCTTCGAATGGCTCACGGGCCAGGAAGACATGCCGCGCCGCGGCTACCAGGACACGCCGACGGCCAGCGCAAGCCCACTGGTGGGGCAGCCCTACTACAACCGCATGCCAGCCAGCGCCGGCCAGCTCACGATGGGCGACGAGGACGTCACCACCGAGCGCATCCACATCCCCGGCGTGCAGGCCACGGCCTACTTCCCCGTTGTCGGGAACTCGATGGAACCCACCATACAGAGTGGCGACATCGTGGGCATACGCCGGCTCGACGACCTGCGCCGCATCCGTCCCAACGACATCTACCTCATCTTCACCCGCGACAACGAGCGCATGCTCAAGCGCATCAGGGACATCAACGGCCAGAGCCCCACGCTCACCCTCTACAGCGACAACCCGGCCTACGACCCCTTCCCCGTCATGAAGGAGCAGATAGCCGCCGTCTACAAGACCGTGTGCCTCATCCGTTCGCTCGAATAAGCGCCGCCGTGCCTTCTCTTAACCTAACCAGTCTATTCACAAATTAATCGCCAATACTATGGAAAAGCTCATTAAACTCATGACCAACGGTAAGACCGTCGACGAACAGACCAACCTTGTCGAAAACATGATGGAACTCGCCGAGTTTGCAGGCGTAACGCTGGTATGCATGGTCGTTCTGGCCTTCATGTCCATCTTCTGAGCCGTCCGCCCCGCGCGACCTCACCTTACAAAACAGTATTCATTATCAAAGAAAATGCAAGTCTGCCATGAATAATTCCACCCCCACTGTGCCCTTGCGAGCCGGTTGCAGCAAGACCGACCTGGCAAGGGCCTATTTTCCCAACACCCCCAACGACGAAACTGCCCGCCGCAACCTGTCGCGCTGGATTCGCATGAATCCCGAAATCGTGGAGCGGCTCGCGGCTGCGGGCTATCGCACGCGCCAGCACATCTTCACTCCCCAGCAGCTGAGAATCATCTACGACGTCCTGGGCGAGCCCGGCGAGTGAGCGATATTTGAGAATTGCTTGCGGTGATTTGGCGGAAGTTTAGTTGGAAATCATTATCTTTGCACACGTAAACTGCATATTTATGAAACAACGCATATTCTTCCTGCTCCGCTACTATGGGCTCTGTGTCCTGCTCTTCATCGCTGCTAAGCTGGTCTTCATGCTGGCCAACCGTAAGTCTCACCCCTTTGTCCTGTCCGACGTGCGCGACGTGCTGAGCCACGGCCTCACGCTCGACCTCTCGACAGCCCTTTATTTCCTTATCGTGCCCTTCCTTATCACGGTCGTAAGCATTTGGCATACAGGTCGTTCGGTTCGTGTAGCCTACCGCCTTTGGAGCGTGGCGACGGCCACTGCCTTTGCCCTGGCCTTTGCGGCCGACACGGCCCTCTATCCCCACTGGGGCTATAAGCTCGACGCCAGCTGCCTCCAGTATCTGGCCACGCCGGCCGTTGCCGCTGCCAGTGTGAAGGTGGTGTGGCTCGTGCGGGGCATGCTTGGTCTCCTGGCCCTCGTCGGCCTGCTGTGCTGGGCCTTCTTCAGGCAGTACACCGACCTCAAGCCCCTCAAAAAGCGCTGGCGCTATGGGGTGTTGTGTCTGGTGGCTGTGCCCCTCATGTTCATCGGCATCCGCGGTGGGGTGGAGGAGAGCACGACCAACATCGGGCAGGTCTACTATTCCCAGAATCCCTTCCTGAACCACGCTGCCGTGAACCCCGTCTTCAGCTTCCTTTCGTCGTTCGAAAGCACCATGCGCAGCGAGGTCCACTACGAATTCTTCACGACCGAAAGGTGCGATTCCATCATGGCCGGCCTCTACGACACGCTCTCCGTCAGTCCCGACACGCTGCTCAACACGCAGCGGCCCAACATTGTACTGGTGATGCTGGAGAGCGCCGGCGGACAGTTCACGAAAATCGGCGGCCGCGACTACATCATGCCCCACTTCAACCGCATGACCGACGAGGGCATATATTTCTCGCGCTGCTATGCCAACTCGTATCGCACCGACCGCGCCACGGTGAGCATCTTCGGCGGCCACCTCTCCTTTCCCACCCTTTCGCTCCAGAAGGTGCCCGCCAAGAACCAGTCGCTGCCCGGCATTGCCAAAGCCCTCACGCGAGTGGGCTACGACACCCATTATTACTACGGTGGCGACATAAACTTCACCAAGAAGCGAAGCTACCTCATAAACTCCGGGTTCGACCGCTTCACGTGGGAGAAGGATTTCTCGCTGAAGGAGCAGAAAACAGCCCGTTGGGGCGTGTGTGACAGCATTGTCTTCGACCGCATCCTGGCGGAGATAAAAACGTGGGCGCCGGATTCAAAAAAGCCCCATCTCATCGGCTATAATACCCTTTCGAGCCACGAGCCGTGGGACGTGCCCATACAGGTTCTCGACGACTGCGTAGAGAATGCCTTCCACTACCTCGACCGTTGTATCAATCACTTCATCACCGAGCTGCGCAAAACGCCCCAGTGGGACAACACGCTGGTCATCTTCATCCCCGACCACGGCGTGGGGTACTACGGGCTCGACGAAAGTTCTGAGCTGAAGATACACATCCCCATCTTGTGGATGGGCGGTGCCGTGCGCCAGCCGAGGGTGGTGGATGCCGTGTGCAACCAGAGCGACCAAATTGCCACCCTGCTGGGCCAGATGGGCGTTCCGCACGGCGAATTTGTGTTCAGCCGCGACGTGCTCAGCCAGACCTACACGAAACCCTTTGCCTATCACACCTTTAACAACGGCTTCTCGCTGGTCGACAGCACGCGGTTCGTCGTCTACGACCTCACGTCGGAACGGGTAGTCACGGGCGACGCCCCCGACCTCGTCGAGCGCGGCAAGGCCATCCTGCAGCGCAGCAGCGAGGACCTTAGTCGCCGTTAACCATAGTATTCTTGCGCCTTGGGCGCGAATAAATCGGAGCGGATAATTGCAATTTGACAATTATTCCGTATCTTTGTCGCGCGAAAATAATAACCATCAATAAAACATGGCAAAAGAATACAATTTCAGAGAGATTGAGAAGAAGTGGCACCAAAAGTGGGTGGAGAACCAGACGTATCGTGTAGTTGAAAACCCCGACCGCCAGAAATACTATGTGCTGAACATGTTCCCCTATCCCAGCGGAGCAGGACTGCACGTCGGGCATCCACTCGGATACATCGCCAGCGACATATATGCCCGCTACAAGCGCCAGCAGGGCTACAACGTGCTGAACCCCATGGGCTACGACTCCTACGGACTGCCCGCCGAGCAGCATGCCATCAAGACAGGTCAGCACCCCCAGATAAGCACTTTTGCCAACATCGACCACTACCGCGAGCAGCTGGATAAAATCGGCTTCTCGTTCGACTGGAGTCGAGAGGTGCGCACCTGCGACCCGGGATACTACCACTGGACACAGTGGGCCTTCCAGAAGATGTTCAACAGCTACTTCTGCAACAAATGTCAGCAGGCCCAGCCCATCGAGACGCTGATTGCCCACTTCCAGGAGAAGGGCACAGAGGGAATCGACGTGGCCCATAGCGAAGAACTGCAGTTCACGGCCGCCGACTGGAACGGCTGGGACGAGAAGAAAAAGAGCGAGGTGCTGATGAACTACCGCCTGGCCTTCCTGGGCGAGACCATGGTCAACTGGTGTCCCCAGCTGGGCACTGTGTTGGCCAACGACGAGGTGGTGAACGGTGTCTCGGAGCGCGGCGGCTACCCCGTGGAGCAGAAAAAGATGCGCCAGTGGTGCCTGCGTATCAGTGCCTACAGCCAGCGCCTGCTCGACGGCCTCGACACCATCGACTGGAGCGACAGCATCAAGGAAACCCAGCGCAACTGGATTGGGCGCAGCGAGGGCGCAGAGATTGAAATCCCCTACACCCTCTCGCCCGACGGACAGGCTGAGGGCTCCTTCACCATCTTCACCACCCGTGCCGACACCATGTTCGGCGTCACCTTCTTCGTGCTGGCTCCCGAGAGCGAGCTCGTTGACCGCATGACCACCCCTGCGCAGCGCGCCGAGGTGGATGCCTACCTCAAATACGTGAAGAGCCGCACCGAGCGCGAGCGCATGATTGACCACACCGTGACGGGCGTATTCAGCGGTGCCTACGGCATCAACCCCATCACCGGAGACAGGTGCCCCATCTACATTGCCGAATACGTGCTGGCAGGCTACGGAACGGGAGCCATCATGGCCGTTCCCGCCCACGATAGCCGCGACTACGCCTTTGCCAAGCACTTCGACCTGCCCATCGTGCCCCTGGTGGAGGGTGCCGACGTGAGCCAGGAAAGCTATGATGCCAAGGAAGGCATTGTCATCAACTCGCCCGTCTCCGACGATAAGAGCGTGAAGTACGACGGCGAAAGCCTCTGCCTGAACGGGCTCACCATCAAGGAGGCCATTGCCGAGACCAAGCGCTTCGTGGAGGCCCACAAGCTGGGTCGCATCAAGGTGAACTACCGACTGCGCGACGCCATCTTCAGCCGTCAGCGCTATTGGGGCGAACCCTTCCCCGTCTATTATAAGCAGGGCGTGCCTATGATGGTGCCCGAGGAGTGCCTGCCCGTGGAGCTGCCCGAGGTGGAGAACTTCCTGCCCACGGCCACCGGCGAGCCCCCATTGGGCAACGCACAGGTGTGGGCATGGGACGAGCAAAACTGCAAAATTGTGGACAAGGCGCTCATCGACGAGAAGACGGTGTTCCCCCTCGAACTGAACACAATGCCGGGATTCGCCGGCTCCAGTGCATACTACCTGCGCTATATGGACCCCCTGAACGACAAGGCCCTGCTCAGCGAACAGGCTGCTGCCTACTGGCAGAATGTCGACCTCTACGTCGGCGGGTCGGAGCACGCCACCGGCCACCTCATCTACAGCCGCTACTGGAACAAGTTCCTCTTCGACCTGGGCATCAGCAAGAAGGACGAACCCTTCCAGAAGCTCATCAACCAGGGAATGATTCAGGGCTGGTCGAGCTTCGTGTTCCGCATCAAGGGTACGAACCGTTACGTCAGCTACGACCTGCTCAACGTGCAGTACGACGATGCCGCAAAGAAGAACCGATACACCTACGAAGGCAGCGAGGTTGACCCCATCTACACCGACATCAGCACCGTGAGCGGCAAGGAACTGGACGTGGAGAAGATTCGCCAGTGGATGCCCGAATTCCGCGATGCCGAGTTTGTCATGAATGGCGAGGGCAAGTACATCGTCAATCAGGTCGTGGAAAAGATGTCGAAGTCGAAGTACAACGTCGTGAACCCCGACGAAATATGCAACAACTACGGTGCCGACACGCTCCGCCTCTACGAAATGTTCCTTGGCCCCATCGAGCAGTCGAAGCCTTGGGACGTGGCCGGAATCGACGGCTGCCACCGCTTCCTCAAGAAGTTCTGGATGCTCTTCTGGGACAAGGAGGGACGCCTGCAGGCCGACGACAGCGAGCCCACGGCCGACAACCTGAAGTCGTTGCACAAGCTCATCAAGAAGGTGAGCGCCGACATTGAGGAGTTCAGCTACAACACCTCGATTCCCGCCTTCATGGTGGCCACGACCGAGCTGCTGCAACAGCAGTGCCGCAGCCGCCGCGTGCTGGAACCCATGGTGGCCCTCATCGCACCTTTCTGCCCCCACATTGCCGAAGAACTGTGGGAGGCCCTGGGGCACGAAACCAGCGTGTGCGACGCCGCATGGCCCGCATACGAGGAGAAGTATCTGGTGGAGTCGACGGTGAAGATGCCCGTGCAGTTCAACGGCAAAGTGCGCTTCACGCTCGACATCCCGGCCGACATGCCGAAGGAAGAGGTTGAGCGCACCGCCCTCGCCGCCCCCGAGGCAGCCAAGTACCTCGAAGGCCAGCAGGTGGTGAAGACCGTCGTCGTGCCGGGTCGCATCATCAACATCGTTATCAAACCCCTTTAAGTCATAGACGACATGCCGCACAAGACCAACAAAATCGTCAACAGAATCTGGGATTTCTCCAAGGACTTCCTTTATCTGAATCTGGGTATGGCCATCTACATGGCCGGATGGACCGTCTTTCTCCTGCCCTACAAAATCCCCACCGGCGGATGGGTTGGTGCGTGCTCCATCCTCTACTACGCTACCGGATTCCCCATGAGCCTTGCCGTGTTGATAGGTAACGGCGTGTTGCTCTCCTTTGCCCTGTGGCAACTGGGATGGAAGTTTACGCTGAAGACGGGATATGCCGTCGTTTCGATGGCCTTCTTCCTGGAAATCGGCCAGCGCCTGATGATGGGCGACGACGGGCAGTTCATCCAGATTCTGGGACCGAACGAGTCCACGATGGCTTGTGTGCTGGGCGCGCTGATTAACGGCTTGGGCGTGGGCCTGTGCTTCCTCTCGGGAGGCGTGACGGGCGGTTGGGACATCGTGGCTGCCATCGTCAACAAGTACAAACCCATCTCCTTCGGCCGCGTGCTGCTCTACCTCGACCTGTTGGTCATCGGCACCAGCTACTTTGTCTTCAAGGACTGGCGACCGGTGGTCTTCGGATACGTAACCCTCTTTGTCTACACCTATGCTGCCGACATGATTATCAACTCGGCCAAGCAGGACGTGCAGCTGATTATCATGACCACGAAGGGCGAGCTGCTGGCCCGCATCATCCGTGAGCAGACGGGCCACACGATGACCCAGCTCAACGGCGAGGGCTGCTACAGCCACATGCCCATCAACGTGATGCTCCTGATGGTTCACCGCCACGAGCAAATCAGCGTGCTGCGCATCATCAGGGACATCGACCCCGCGTCGTTCGTCTCAAGCAGCCGAGTCGAGGGCGTCTATGGGCTTGGATTTAACCGAATAAAGTAACCAAAGAATTAAGAAGATGATTAAGGAGCTGATTTATTCTTACGTAAAGATATTCATCGGACTGGTGATATTCTCCATCGGCTATGCCTGCTTCATGCTTCCCTACGGAATACTGAGCGGCGGAGTGTCCGGTATTGCAGCGTTGATTTATTATGCAACGGGCTTCCATGCCGGATATTCGTACTTCCTCATCAACCTGGGACTGATACTGATGGCATGGTATACGCTGGGCTGGCGATTCTGCCTGCGCACCATCATCGCCACGGTAGTCGTCTCTTTCATGATCGACTACATACAGGTGTCGTTGACAGAGGTGGATGCCAACGGGGAGGAGCATCTGATGCGCCTCGTGGGCGACCAGTTGTTCATGGCCTGCGTCATCGGCGCCATGGTCGAGGCCCTCGGCATGGCCATCATATTCCTGGCCGGCGGCTCGACCGGAGGAACCGACATCGTGGCGCTCACCGTGAACAAATACCGCAACATATCGCTGGGGCGCGCCATGCTCTTTGTCGACATCTTCGTCGTGGCCCTCTCGTATCTGATATTCCGCGACATCGAGAAACTGGTCGTCTGCTACATGACCTTGTTCATCTCCGTCAATATGATTGACTATGTGGTGAATGGTGCCCGCCAGAGCGTTCAGTTCACCATCATTTCGGAAAAGTATGCCGAGATTGCCCAGGCCGTGTGCGACCAGGTGGACCGTGGCGTTACCATCCTCCACGGCGAGGGTTGGTACAGCAAGGAGAGCCGCCAGGTGTTGCTCATCATGGCCAAGAAGCAGGAAAGCCGACAGATATTCCAGCTGATACGCATCATCGACCCCCACGCCTTTGTCACCATGAGCAATGTGGAAGGTGTCTTCGGCGAGGGCTTCGACAAGATAAAAAAAGGTTGACCTAAATTACTTTAACTATGGAAACGAGCAAACCCGTGCTCATCATGGCCACCAATAACGAGCATAAGCTGCGCGAGATTCGTCAGATTCTGGCCGACACTTACGAGGTGAAGGGACTTGCCGATATCGGTTGCCACGACGACATTCCAGAAACCAGTGACACCCTGGAGGGCAATGCCCTGCAGAAAGCTCGCTACATCGCGGAGCACTATGGCATGGACTGTTTTGCCGACGACACGGGGCTGGAGGTCGAGGCACTGGGCGGGGGACCGGGCGTGTTCACGGCCCGCTTTGGTGCCATGAACGGCTATGGCGAGAGCCACGACGCCGAAAGCAACATCCGCTGTCTGCTCGACAAACTGCGCGACGCAACCAACCGCAACGCTCGTTTCCGCACGGTCATCGCCCTGATTCGCAAGGGCGAGGAGCACCTGTTTGAAGGCATCGTTGAGGGAAGCATCCTCAAGGAGAAGGTGGGCGACGATGGCTTTGGCTACGACCCCATCTTTGCCCCCACGGAAGCCGGCATGAGCTTCGCCCAGATGGGGCCGGAGGAGAAGAACCGCATCAGCCACCGTGGCCGTGCCACACAGAAGCTGGCGGCATTCTTGCGCACGGCACTCATGGTGCTTTGCCTGCTCTTCCTCTCGCCCCTGCATGCCCAGGAGATAGGGCAGTGGCAGGTCTACCCGTCATATTGGATAGCAAAGAAGAGTGTGGCCGTCGGGCAGAAGGTCTATGTCCTGGCCGTCGCCCAAGAGCGTTTGCGCACCAACCCCTTCTGCACCTATAACCTGTTGTGCTACGACAACGAGGACTCCTCGGTGAAGACCTACAACAGCCTCGACGACCTCAACGACCAGCAGATAAGCCATCTGGCCTATAGTGCTGAGGCCAAGCGCCTGATTCTGGTATACAACAACGGCAACATCGACCTCATGGACCTCGATGATAACGTCTACAACATCGCAAGCCTGAAGAACAGTTCCTTGCAGAACAAGCAGGTCAACAGTGTCTGCGTGTATGGCAAGACGGCCTACCTGTCTACGGGTTTCGGCTTCATCACGGTCGACATGGCAGAGGGTGTTATTCAGGAAACCTACCACCTGGGCATCGACGTGGCTGCAATGGCTGAATACAACAGCCGCCTCTACCTCGCTACCGGCGACTGCATGTACGAATCGACGGACAACAACCTGCATGTGCTTGAGAACTGGACAAGCGTCACGACGAACTTCAAGGCGAAGCAGATGGCGGTGTTCGACGGCAAGCTATACCTGTACGATGGCTCGCAAGTTGGTCGCTGGGAGGGCTCTTCGCTCACGTACCTGCCCAACACGTCGGGCGCATCGTGGTTCAGTGTCTCTGGCGGCAAACTGCTCTATGGCTCAAAGACGGCGCTCTATGAGTACAGCAGCAATAGCGACTACCGGCGCGTGGAACATGCCAACCAGTGGGAAAGCCTGACGTATGGCAGTGGCATATACTGGGCCTGCGAGAACAGCAACGGACTGCACGGCTACAAGGTTGAGGACGGCGGATGCACCGAGGTGGTGGGCAAGATTCAGCCCAACAGCCCCGTGCGCAGCATGGCCTACCGCATGCAGTACGTGGGCGACCGCCTTTTGGTCAGCGGCGGCGTCAACACGCCTTATGCCATCTACAACCCCGCAACGGCCATGTACTACGAGGACGGCGAATGGACGAACTTCGATGAACAGACGCCGGCCCAGACGTACCCCAAGCTGAACCATTACAACACGACACACCTGGTTCAAGACCCCACCGATGCCACCCACCATTTTGCAAGCCCCTACCGTACGGGTCTCTATGAATACCGCGACGGCAAGTTCGTCGGCCTTTATAATTGCGACAACAGTCCGCTGAAGCAAATCCTGAACCTGGGCCTGAACTACGTGGGATGTGCCGGACTGCAATACGACGTCGACGGTAATCTGTGGATGATGAACCAGCAGACCGACACCATCATCCGCATCCTGCAACCCTCGGGCCGCTGGCTGTCGCTCTACTACAGCGAGATTGCCTCGACGGAAACCCCCGACGACTATCTCTTCACCACGAGTGGCGTGAACTTCCTGGTCAGCCGCCGCGTCGACGGCCGTGGCTTCTTCGGCTTCCACACCAACGGCACCCTGAACACCGTGCGCGACGACAAGCACATCCTGCGCTCCACCATCATCAACCAGGACGGCACATCGTATGCCCCCGATCAGTTCTACTGCATGACCGAGGACCTGGACGGCCGCGTGTGGTGCGGCACGCAGTTGGGTCTGTTCGTCATCAACGACCCCACGACATTCTTCGATTCCGACTTCACCTTCGAGCAAATAAAGATTGCGCGCAACGACGGTAGCGGCCTGGCCGACTACTTGCTTTCGGGCGTCGTTGTCACCTGCATTGCCGTGGACGGCGCCAACCGCAAGTGGATAGGCACGAACTCCAACGGCCTGTACCTGGTGAGCGCCGACGGGCAGGAGATGATTCAGCACTTTCAGGCCGACAACTCCCCCTTGCTCTCCGACAACATACAATGCCTGGCCATCCATCCCGCTACGGGCCGCGTCATGATAGGCACCGATGCAGGCCTCTGCTCCTACGTCAGCGATGCCACCGAGGCCGAAGAAAGCCTGAATGGCGACAACGTGGTGGCCTATCCCAATCCCGTGCGCCCCGACTTTGCGGGCCCCATTGCCGTTCGCGGCCTCACCATGGACGGCGAGGTGAAGATATGCAGCTCCACGGGCCAGCTCATATGGAGCGGCCGTTCCAACGGCGGCACCTTCACCTGGAACGGTACCAATAAGCGCGGCAAGCGGGTCGCCAGCGGTGTCTACCAGGTTATCGCAAGCAACAGCGAAGGCAAGAAGGCGGTGGTGTGCCGCATTATCGTTATTAAATAAAAGCATAATTTGGATATTTTAGAGCTTTATCGTATCTTTGCTCACATCAAACCTATTAACCATAACAGTACGTACTATGAAGAGAATCTTGATTATGAATGGTCCCAACCTGAACCTGTTGGGCAAGCGGGAGACAGAGATTTATGGAGTGCACGACTTCAAAAGCTATCTGGAGAAGCTGCGCGAGCGCTATCCCGACGTTCGTATCGACTTTTTCCAGAGCAATATGGAGGGTGCGCTGATTGACAAACTCCACGAAGCCGGTTTCGGCAAGTGCGATGGCATCATCCTGAATGCCGGCGCCTACACCCACACCAGTATAGCTATCATGGATGCCATCAAGGCTATAAGCACCCCCGTTATCGAGGTACACATCTCCAACGTCTTTGCACGCGAACCCTATCGTCACAAGAGCATGATAAGCGAGGCATGCAAGGGTGTGGTTACAGGTTTCGGTCTCGACTCTTACCGCGTAGGCCTTGAGGGACTGCTGGGCTGATAATCTGGACGAATACATCGTTCGACACATCGACCCCGAGGGCGACTATCTTCACCGACTTTGGCGCGATACCCAACTCCGTCTGTCGTATGGGCAGATGGCCAGTGGTCACGTGCAAGGCCGCCTGCTGAAGATGCTCACCCGCATGATTCGCCCGAAGCTGGCCGTCGAGTTAGGCACCTTCAGCGGCTATTCGGCGCTATGCATAGCCGAGGGCCTCGACGAGGGGGCCATGCTGCACACCTTTGAGGTCTACGACGAACAGGAGGATTTCACGCGGCCGTGGCTCGAAGGTTCTGCCTATGCCGACAAGATACAGCTCCACATTGGCGACGCCCTCTGGCTCGTGCCTCAGCTTGGGTTCACCGACATCGACATGGCATTCATCGATGCCGACAAGCGACACTACACCGAGTTTTATGAGATGCTGTTGCCCCGCATGCGTCAGGGAGGCTACATCCTTGCCGACAACACCCTGTGGTATGGCCACGTGTTGGAGGAGGAGACGCGCGCGAGCGACCTCCAGACCCTGGGCATCAAGGCCTTCAACGACCACCTTGCGGCCGACACGAGGGTGGAGAAGGTTATTGTTCCCGTGAGGGACGGACTGACATTAATACGTAAACTTTAGCAAAAGACAATGGATACAACAAGACAGAACAAGGTAGGCCGACTGATACAGAAGGAACTCAGCGAAATCTTCATGGCCGAGACGCGCCGCATGCAGGGCGTCCTGCTAACCGTCACGGCCTGTCGCATCAGCCCCGACATGAGCATCTGCCGCGTCTATCTTAGCATTTTCCCCAGCGAGCGTGCCGAGGAGATTATCGGCAACATCACGGCCAACCAGAAGCAGGTGCGCTTTGAACTGGGCAACCGCATGCGCCACCAGCTGCGCATCATTCCCGAACTGAAGTTCTTCATCGACGATTCGCTCGACTATGCCCAGCACATCGATGAACTGCTAAGCAAATGAATTATAGGTTCTTCATAGCCTGGCGCTACCTCTTTTCGCCAAAGAGCCACCACGCCATCAACATCATCTCGGCCATTTCGGCATGCGGTGTGGCCATTGCCACGTTGGCTATGGTGTGCACCCTCAGCGTGTTCAATGGCTTCGAGGGACTGGTGGCCGACCTGTTCACCGACTTTGATTCCGAACTGAAGATAAGCCTCGCCGACGGTCGCTACTTTGCGACGTCCGACCCCGTCGTGAAGCAACTGCGGGAGCATCCCGACGTGGAGGCCCTGACGCTTTGCCTCGAGGATCATGCCCTGGTGGTGCGCGACGGCAAGCAGGTCGTGGTGACGCTGAAGGGCATGGACGACAATTTCGACAGCCAGCTCAACCTTCCCCATTTGCTCTATCCCGAGCAGGAGGGCGACGTGGTTCTGCATGCCGACGTGCTCGACTACGCCATCCCCGGCATCCAGCTGGCCATACAGCTGGGCTTGCGCCCCGACTTCGACCCCTCGCTCCTGGTGTATGCCCCCAAGCGGGGCGAGCGCGTCAACCTGGCCAATCCCCTGAGCAGTTTCAACTGCGACGAGCTGATGAGCTCGGGCTATGTGTTCCAGGTGAAGCAGTCGAAGTACGACGCCAACTACATCATCACCTCCCTCCCCTTTGCCCAACGCCTTTTCGACCAGACGGGACGCGCCACCCAGATGGAGGTGCGACTGCGCCCTGGCGTCAGCGTGCGCCAGGCCAAGCGCGACATCGCTGCGCTGACGGGCAACCGGTTCAGCCTTCAGGACCGCTACGAGCAGCAGGAGGACGTGTTCCGCATCATGAAGATAGAGAAGCTCATTGCCTATCTCTTCCTCACCTTCATCCTGTTGGTAGCCAGTTTTAATATCGTGGGTTCGCTCACCATGTTAATTATCGACAAGCGGGCCGACATCGCAACCCTGCGCAACCTTGGCGCCACGGTGGGCGACGTGCGCCGCGTGTTCCTCTTCGAGGGTTGGCTCATCAGTCTGCTTGGTGCCGCGGTGGGCATCGTGCTGGGCATCCTCTTGTGCTGGCTCCAGCAGCAGTTCGGCCTCATCAGCATGGGCAAGAGCGAGGGTTCCTTCATCGTTGAGGCCTACCCCGTGGTGGTTCAGCTGCTCGACGTCTTGCTCATCTTCGTTACGGTGCTTATCGTAAGCGCCTTGGTGGTGTGGTATCCCGTTCGTCGCCAGATTCAATGATGCTCTCGCCCTTTTCCCGTCCGCTCTATGTCATGCTCAAGCCAGTGGGTGCCCACTGCAACCTGACATGCGACTATTGCTATTATCTCGACAAGCAAGGACTCTACCCCCAGCCGGGGCGCCACTTCATGAGCGAGCAGCTGCTCGAGGAGTTTATCCGCCAGTACATCGGCGCGCAGACAACCGACGAGGTGCTCTTCACCTGGCACGGGGGCGAGGCACTCCTGCGCCCGCTCTCCTTCTATCAGCGGGCCGTGGAGTTGCAACATAAGCATGCCGGCGGCAAGTTGATATCCAACTGCCTTCAGACCAACGGCACGCTGCTCACCGAGGAGTGGGCGCGATTTCTCCACGACGAGCGTTGGCTGGTGGGCGTGAGCATCGACGGGCCCCAGGCCTTCCACGACCATTACAGGCGCGACGCCCTGGGCCGCCCCTCGTGGGAGCGGGTGCTCCGAGGCATCGACCTGCTCAACCGTCACGCCGTGGAGTGGAACGCCATGGCCGTTGTCAATAACCTCAACGGCGACCATCCCGCCGACTTCTACCACTTCTTCCGCGACGAACTGTGCTGTCGCTATCTCCAGTTCACACCCATTGTCGAGCGCCTGGCCGACGGCAGTCCAGCCCCCTTCAACGTCGGGCCCGGCCAGTGGGGCCGTTTCCTGTGCGGCGTGTTCGACGAGTGGCTGCGGTGCGACGATGTGGGGCGGATGTTCGTGCAAATCTTCGATGCCACGCTTTCCAACTGGATGGGGCTGGTGCCCGGTGTGTGCACGATGGCCCACAGTTGCGGCCATGCCGCCGTCATGGAGTGGAACGGCGACGTCTACTCCTGCGACCATTTTGTATTCCCCGAGCACCGCCTGGGCAACATCCTGGAGACACCGCTTGCCGAGCTCATGTATGGCGAACGCCAAACGCGCTTTGGCCGCATGAAGAGCGAGGGCCTGAGCGACGACTGCCGCCGCTGCCCGTGGCTCTTTGCCTGCCATGGCGAGTGCCCGAAGAACCGCATCCTGGCCGGCGGCCGCAATTATCTGTGCGAGGGCTACCGCATGTTTTTCCACCACGTTGCGCCTTGGATGGACGAGATGAAGAAGAATTTATCGGCTGATAATTGAGAATTAACAATTATTCTTTATATTTGTAGTCGTAAACTTCATCATTTTATAACCTTAAACACACACAATACTATGGAACAAAACCAACTGAAATTCATTGTGTCGCAGTTCGACGTCAAGGGTACGGTCGAACTTGTCAAGCCCCTGGGCGAGGGCTTAATCAACGACACCTTCAAGGTGGTTACGGCCGAGGCCACGGAGCCCGACTACGTGCTGCAGCGTGTCAACGAGAACGTATTCCCCGACGTCGACATGGTCATGCGCAATATCGGCGCCGTCACCGCCCACATCCGCCAGAAGCTGGAAGCCGCCGGCGAAGATGACATCGAGCGCAAGGTCCTGTGCTTCATCCCGGCCAGGGCCGACGGAAAACTCTACAGCGTTGTCGACGGAAAGTATTGGCGACTGATGGTGTTCATCCCCAATGCCATTACGAAACAGGCCGTCGACGCCAATTCGAGCCGCGACGCCGGCCGTGCCTTCGGCCGCTTCCAGGCCATGCTGGCCGACATTCCCGTGGAGCTGGGCGAAACCATCAAGGACTTCCACAATATGGAGTTCCGCCTGAAACAGCTCCGCGAGGTGGTGTCGAAGAATCCCGTGGGCCGTGTGTCCGAGCCCAAGGTGCAGGTCCTTCTGCAGGAGATTGACTCCCGTGCCGATGACATGTGCAAGGCCGAGCGCATGGGGCGCGAGGGCACGTTGCCAAAGCGCGTGTGCCACTGCGATACGAAGGTCAACAACATGATGTTCAACGACCGTGGCGAGGTGCTTTGCGTCATCGACCTCGACACGGTGATGCCCAACTTCATATTCTCCGACTACGGCGACTTCCTGCGCACCGGCGCCAACTTCGTTGCCGAGGATTGTGCCGACATGCAGGCCGTGGGCTTCAACATGGAGATATTCAAGGCCTTCACCGAGGGCTATCTGCAGTCGGCACGTGGGTTCCTCCTGCCCGTCGAGATAGAAAACCTGCCCTATGCCGCCGCCCTGTTCCCCTACATGCAGTGCGTGCGCTTCCTCTGGGACTACCTTTCGGGCGACAAGTACTGGAAGTGTCAGTACCCCGAACACAACTTCGTCAGGGCCAACAATCAGTTCCACCTGCTGCTCTCCGTCGAGTCGCACTACGACGAGATGCGTGCCTTCATTGCCGGGCAGTTGCGCTGAGCGTGCCCTTTCCCCACATAGAGAAAGCAGCGGAGACGTTTGTCTTCGCTGCTTTGCTTTCGTGGCTTGCCAGCCCCCGGCCGTGGGGGAGGGCGAGGGGCCGCGCCGGCGGCTACTCGGTCTGGCCGCTGCCGCCGGTGATTCCGCCGTCGTCGCCCGAGCTGTCGCCGGGCACGATTCCGGCGTTCAGGGTTGCCTTCTCCTCCTTCCTGGCCTTGGCCTGCTGGTCGCGACTGGTCACGTAGTTGAATTCCGCCTCGTTGGTGAGGTCGGCAAAGGCGCTGCCTCGCTCCCAGCGCACCCTCACCTGGTTGATGTTGTTGGCGGGATTGAAGTCCTCGGCGGTGTCGACGCCCTGGCTGTTAAACGCCAGGTAGAAGGCGCCCATCTCGCCCAGCTGCACCTTGTTGCCCTCGAGCAGGTTCTCCCGAACGCAATCCACCACGGCGGTTATCACGCCGATGACGACGTCGCGACCGTAGGGCGAGCCGTGGAGGCAGATGTGCTTTGCCAGTTGGGGCAGGGTTATTAACTCACGCATTTGAGCGTATGCATAGACTTTCTTCTCTGACTTTTTGTCGGAAGGACTGCTGCTGCGCAGCCCCAGGCTGTAATTGATTGCCATAGTTTTCTGTTTTTTGGGTTGTTTGTTACTTGTTGTTTTAATTTAATGAACTCGTTGTCCTTGGCCTCAGACGGTATCTTTCTTTGAAAGACAATGCAAAGTTACGACGGCCGGAAATGCCAATGTCACTCTTTGTCACTCTTTGTCATTACCTGTCACTATATGTCACACTTTGTCACTCTTCGCAAAGCCTCGGCCGCCCCGAAGCGCCGGCGCCGATGAACCCACGCGTGGCCCCTCCCATTCCTATTATTATACGCGTGCGCGGCCGCGCGTGACTCCCGGCGCGGGTTAAGTTAACCTGCGGCGCCAGGTAAAGTTAATCCCAGGCCCCGTGTAAAGTTAATCTGGCGCCAAGGGTTAAGTTAACCTCCAGCCCGGGCTTCGCTTCGCCAATAATCGGAAAAAGCTTGGTCCGGCCCGATTTTCCGCGTGAATGATTACCAAAAATTGCGCAGAAATTTATAATTTTACGCGGGCCCTGCAGCACGAACAGCACTCGCTCAGCGTCAGCAATGGCATGATGGGCGGCGAGATTTCCGAGAAAAAGTAACAATAAAACCTAAGAAATAGAATAGAAATAGAATATGGAACCAAAGAAACTGCGGATGGCAACATCCCTCTGGGCGCGTTCTTTTTGCGTTCGCTCAATTGTGGTATTGTCTGCCATCCTCGTTTGTAACTCAACCGTGCTCTCGTTTGGCAATAGCAGTGGCGACTGCTCTATGCGCAACTATGCGCTGAGCAGCCCCCACAAGTCGGCAGCCTTCATGCTCATCGCCGACGACGAGAGTGTGCTCACTCAGTGGAAGGCCGGCCGCACCGTGAGCCAGAAGGAGGTGGAAGCCTTTGGCGGCATCGACAAGTGCTTTGCTGCCGACCCTATCCCCGACGACGTGTGGGCGCGCATGCAGGGCAAGACCTACAAGGAGAATCCCTACATCGGCCGCAACGACCTGCGCCACATCCGTGCGCTACACTGGGACTATGATAACCAGATGCACGTCGGCGAGATGATTGTCAACGCCAAGATTGCCGACCGCGTGGCAGTCATCCTGCGTAAGTTGTTCGATGCGAAATACCCCATCCAGCGCATGCTGTTGCCCGATGTCTATAATGCCGACGACGAGACACAGATGCGCGACAACAACTCATCGTGCTTCTGCTACCGTGCCATTGCCGGTTCCAAGAAACTGTCGAAGCACGCCCGCGGACTGGCCATCGACATCAACAGCCTCTACAACCCCTACTACAAGGACAGGGCCGACGGCAGGCGCTTCATTAAGCCTGCCACGGCCGAGGCCTACTGCGACCGCACGAAGGACTTTCAGTACAAGATTGACCACGACGACCTCTGCTTCCGTCTCTTCACCGAGGCCGGGTTTAAGTGGGGCGGCGACTGGACGTCGTGTAAGGACTTCCAGCACTTCGAGCTGATAGAATAAGGAAGGGGGAACGTTAGCGTTCCCCCTCGATTTATTATCTAAGGAAAGATATTTCAGGATGGAGCGTCAGAGATGAACATCGTTGACGCTGATGATGCCGTTGACGATGGCATAGATGGTCAGGCCGGCAGCGGCGTGGATGTCGAGTTTGCGGGAGATGTTGCGGCGGTGAGTCATGACCGTATTTACCGCAATAAACATCTTTTCGGCAATCTCCTTGTTCGACAGGCCCATGGCCACCAGTCGGATAACCTCGCGCTCGCGGTCGCTCAGCAGTCCGGTTGCCTCGTCGCTCGCTTGCGTGCCCGTGGTCTCTTCGTCCTCGTCGTGGGCGGTGAGTTGCGGGCTTTTCTCCAGTCGGCGAATGCATTCTGCAAACAGGGTATCCTCCATGTGGCAGTGGTTGAGGAAATCCTCCTCCACCATGTAGATGTCCATCAGCGTGTCGCTGAGCAGGGCTGCGTTCTGGTCGTTGGGATAATATTTAATGATGATGTTCTTCAGTTCCGACAGGCTGCGGTCGATGTTGGTGTGGCTGCCCTCGTTCTGTCCCACGATGTCGCTCAGGCGCGCCTCTCCGATGCGGCCCTGCAGCAGTCCCTCAACGTAGGGGTGTACGTGGGTGTTCTCATACTCCATGTGGCGGGTAACCTCGGCCAGGTATTCGTCGTAGAACTTCAGGATGAGAATGGCAATCTGCGAGCGCATGTCGATGGCCTGAACGAGTTTGCGGCGTATGGCCGGCAGCCGGTATTCTATGAAGTAGGTATGTGAGTTCTTGAGGTAGGTCATCATGGTGTGCAGGTCGATGTGCTCCACCATTTCGGTGATGTGGGCATGATTCGTGTCCTTGAGGAAGTTCACCACGGTGAGGAAGGTATCGGTGTCCACCCCGGCTTGTTTGCAGGTTTCGGCCACAGTCTTGTCGCCAAAGCCCAGTGTAATGCCAAATCGGCTTATCATTTGAAGCATGCGATAGTCGTCACTGATGACATCGCTCATGGGGTCATTGCCGTGAAATCGTCCGCTCATGTTGTGTGTTTTAGTGTTTTCGAATCGCTGCAAAAGTACGAAAAAGCCTTGTTTTAACCAATAACAAGTACGATAAATAGGGCTGTGCGGGGCCGAAATCACTTTTTTTGAGTATTGCACGATGCGTGGAAACGCCCTCTACGGCGAGATTTTGGCCCAGTTCATGAACTACGATCCGAAGATTATCTTCGACGGTCGGCGCACGGGCTCGCTCAACAGTACAAATGCCGTCTCCATTCCCCGTTTCGTCCTTGCCGGCGACTACCGGTTCAACAAGCACTGGAACCTTGGCGTCGAGATTGAGTTCGAAGCCGACGGCTTCGGAACCGCCAACTGGGTTGCTTCGGGCAAGGCCGGCCTGTTCGAAAAGGACAACTTCACGTCGCCCGCCTATGTGGCCCGCCTGAACTACCATGGTGTGCCCGGCTTGCGCCTGGGAGCATCGGTATATTATTGTAACAACACGGCAGCCAATGCCGACGAACCTCAAAAGTATACGACCGTGAAGACTGGCACATGCCGCATGCCGACATCATCAAGGAGGAGAACATCAAGACCTTCATCAAGGACTGGATTGACAACGGGGCCAAAGAATAATTACATGACACTGAGCCCTAATTTCCAAATTATTTGTACCTTTGCACCCATGAATGATAAGACTATACGTTTCGATGATTTAGGAGTAGAAGCAGAATACGCCTTGTTCCGTCCCGAAGGCGCGGTAGGCGAGTGGCACGTGATGCTGCACGTCGAGCCCAAGGGAGAAGGCTTCGAGCAGCAGCTCAATCGCATCTATGCCGCCGAGGACCGTCTTACCTCGCAGCCCGGATTCGAGGGCGCGCAGTACGTGATGAAGCGATACTTCCTCTCCGACAGTGCCAACCAGCAACCGCTCATGCGCCATGAACCCCACGTGGCCATTTCCATCATTCAGCAACAACCGCTCGACGGGTCGAAGGTGGCCGTCTGGCTCTATCTGGTGAGCAACATGCAGCTGAGCGAGAACAACGGGACCATCGTGGCCGAGCACAACGGCTACCGCCACCTCTGGAGCATGGGACTCACCGCTCCACAGGGCGACTCGGCACAGCAAACCGAAACCATCCTGAACGACTACGAACACACGCTGCAGGAATACGGGGCCACACTGGCCGACAACTGCCTGCGCACGTGGTTCTTCGTCCGTGATGTTGACACGCAGTATGCCGGCATGGTCAAGGCCCGCCGCGAGAACTTCATCCGCGAGGGACTGACCGAGAAGACCCACTACATCGCCTCGACCGGCATTGGCGGCGGTCCGGGCGACACGAAGGCGCTCATCCAACTGGGCACCTATGCGCTGACAGGCTTCGAACCGCAGCAGCAACACTACCTCTACGCCAAGACCCATCTCAACCCCACCTACGAATATGGCGTGACCTTCGAGCGCGGCACCAAGATGCAGTACGGCGACCGTTCCCATGTCTTCATTTCCGGAACGGCAAGCATCAACAACCGCGGCGAGGTGGTCTACGTGGGCGACATCCGCCAGCAGACCCTGCGCATGTGGGAGAACGTGGAGGCCTTGCTCAAGGAGGGCGAAATGGACTACTCCAACGTCATGCACCTGGTGGTCTACCTGCGCGACACGGGCGACTACGAGGTCGTTAGCCGCATGTTCCGCGAGCGTTTCCCCAACATCCCCACCGTCTTCACCCTGGCTCCCGTGTGCCGCCCCACGTGGCTCATCGAGATGGAGTGCATTGCCGTGAAGGGAGAACAAAATACCCAGTATCGTGAGTTCTAAACCCCCATTCATCCTGCTCCTGCTGGCAGCCCTGGCCATAGCGGCAGCCACTTTCGTCGAGTCCCGCCTGGGCACGCCCGTCGCCTTTTCGTGGATTTACGGCTCCTGGTGGTTCGTTGCCCTTTGGCTCCTGGTGGCACTGGCCGGCTGCTGGGTGATGTTCAAGCGGAAAATGTGGAAGCGCCCTTCGCTGCTCGTCCTGCATGCGAGTTTCCTGGTTATTCTGGGCGGCGCTCTCGTCACACACGTGACCAGTCGGGGCGGCATGCTCTCCCTGCGCGAGGGCGAGGCTACCCGCACCTACTGGGCAAAAGACGAGCTGGGGCAGTACAGCCTTGCCCGCGAACTGCCCTTCTACCTTGCACTGCACGACTTCCGTATCCAGTATGACGACGACGGCGTGACGCCCGCCGACTATATCAGCGAGGTGGTCATCAAGACCGCCGACAGGCAGGAGGAGACTACCATCTCCATGAACAACATCGGCCGAGTGAAGGGCTACCGCATCTACCAGACCTCGTTCGACGACGATGAGGCCGGGAGCGTCTTCACCGTAAGCTACGACCCTTGGGGCACGGCCATCACCTATGCCGGCTACCTGCTGCTGGCCTTCAGCATGCTGTGGGTGTCGTTGCAACGGCGGAAGCCCACCAACGACGTGGCCCCCCAGAAGGGAGGCACCTTCCTGACTTGGCTGCTGGGCATCAGCGGAACGGTCATGGCTTCCTACATGGTCATCGCCATCTGCCGGAGCCCCCTGCTCCCCGTCTTGCGCTCGCCGTTCCTTGTGGTTCATATGGGAACCATCATGCTCAGCTACATCCTGCTCGTCGTGAGCATTGTGCGCCGGGAAGCCTTGCGCCCGGCCGTATTCCTGCTGGCAACGGGCATCTTCCTTGGTGCCGTGTGGGCCAACGTGTCGTGGGGCACCTATTGGAGCTGGGACCCCAAGGAGAGCTGGGCTCTTGTCACCCTGATTATCTACAGCATACCCCTGCACACCCAAAGTATGCCCTGGTTTCGCTCCGACCGCAACTATCGAATCTACAGCCTGTTGGCCCTGGCCTCGCTGCTCATGACCTATTTCGGTGTAAACAGCCTGCTGGGTGGCATGCACAGCTATCAGTAAATCAGCGGACGAATGGCGAGGAAGAAACGACGCAGGTTAAAGAAAAGTGTGCGACGGGGTTGTGCCGTCGCACTGGCGATTCCTCTTTTCATCTGCCTGTTCCACCTCCTGAAGGCTATCGGCAACCTGGGTTCCGCGAGCGACGGCGAACCTGAGCCCGAGTTGGTCACTGCAGCGGATTCTGCAAGGCTGGCCGACATGGGCGAGCGACTTGCCCGTCTGCTCAACAATCCCCAAAGAATCGATTCGTCAACCATCTCCGTCGAGGTCTGTGATATCACGACGGGGAGGACTGTATACAGCAGAAATGCCGGGCGACTGGTGCCACCGGCCTCGTGCATGAAATTGCTGACGGCCGTCTCCGCCATGCAGTTCCTGGGCATTGGGCATAACTACACGAGTCGGGTGCTGACCACCGGGGAGCAGAATGGCCCCGTGTTATGTGGCGACCTGATATTCCGCCTCGATGATGATCCCTTGCTGCTGAGTCTGGAGCCCTTGGTGACGGCCGTGAGCCAGCGCGGCATTCGTCGCATCGAAGGGAATGTGGTTCTCGAGTTGGCGCGGGACGACACGCTACGCGCCCATTCCACGGCGGCGCCATGGGACATTCCTTATCATAAGCTGCCTATCCTGCTGAAGGGGCGTGGCCGCATCGAACACGACTTGCGCTATCTGCTGCAGGCCAAGGGCGTATCTCTCGCGCAAGGCCGCATCCTTCCGCAACACAGCGGGAAGGGGCTGGCGGAAGTTGAAATCTGCAGACACGAAACCCCACTCGTGGACGTCATCGCGCCGATGCTCATCCATAGCAGTAACATCAAGGCCGACGCCTTGTTTGACCACATTGCCCGCGTGGGCAACCGGTGGTCGCTGGTCGACCTTACCGCCAGCCAATGGCTGAAGACGACAGCTAACGCAGTGGGTGGGAACAGCGAAGGCTTTATAATCAACGACGGTAGCGGCCTTTCGCCCGACAACCGGCTCACGGCCCACTTCCTGGTGCGGTTGCTATGTTATGCCTGGGACAACGACGACATGCACCGCGTGCTGCTGGAGCAGGCACTTGCCACCCCCGGGCATCCCACGCGGCGCGGCAGTCTGCTCTGGCGCATGACGGCGCCGGACTATCGCGACCGGATATTCGTAAAGACGGGAACACTCACCACCTGTGCACTATCTTCGTTGGCAGGCTATGTTCGTGGGCGCGACGACCATTGGTACGCCTTTGCCATTGTCAACGAAAATACACCCGTGGCCGAGGGGCGCATCCTGCAGGACCGCCTCTGTCACACCCTTCTCCAATAAGTTCAGTTTATTCCTTCTTCGTCTTTCCACCAAACGTGAGACTCACGAATGGCAGTGGTCGCAGTCGCAGTTGCACGAGCCGCAACCGGGATTTCGACGCTGGCGACGCACGTAGCGATAGCCCACCACGGCAAAGGCAATAACCACAAGGGAGAGCAAAAGAATACTTTGAATGTTCATAACACAAGGATTACAAGGTAGGCACAGAGCCAAGCTATAACACACTGCATCGCAACGACAAAAAGGGCCCAGCGGCTTCCCAGTTCGCGGCGGATGGTGGCGATGGCTGCCACGCAGGGCGTGTAGAGCAGACAGAAGACGAGCAGGGCGTAGACGACGACGGGAGTGAAGACGAGCGTAAGGTCGGCACCGCCAAAGAGGGAGCCCAGCGTGCTCACAACGGTTTCCTTGGCCATGAAGCCGCTGACGAGGGCTGTCACAATTCGCCAATCGCCCAGGCCCAAGGGCTCAAATATCGGGGCAACGAAGCCTGCCAGCTGGGCGAGTATCGAATCGTGGGCCTCTTCCACCATCTGCAGGTGGAAATCAAAGGTCTGCATAAACCACACGATGATGCTGGCCAGGAAGATAACGGTGAAGGCACGTTGCAGGAAGTCCTTTGCCTTGTCCCAAAGCAGGCGCATGACGTTCTTGGCCAGCGGCATACGGTAGTTGGGGAGCTCCATGACAAAGGGAACGGGCTCGCCCCGGAATATGGTGCGCTTCAGGCAGAGGGAAACCAAGATGCACACGGCAATGCCGACAAAGTAGAGCGAGGCCATCACGAGCCCGGCGTGTTGTGGGAAGAAAGCGGCCGAGAAGAAAGCATAGATGGGAATCTTGGCCGTGCAGGACATGAAGGGCGTGAGGAGTATCGTCATGCGGCGGTCGCGCTCACTCGGCAGGGTGCGACTGGCCATGACACTGGGCACGGAGCATCCGAAGCCAATGAGCAGGGGGACGATGCTGCGGCCCGACAAACCCAGTCGGCGCAGAATCTTGTCGGTGACAAAGGCAATGCGGGCCATGTAGCCCGTGTCCTCGAGCATGCTCAGGAAGAAGAACAGGCAAACGATGAGGGGAAGGAAGACAAGCACGGTGCCCACACCATTATAGATGCCATCGATAATGAGCGAGTGGACGGCCGGGGCGATGTCCCAGCGTGTTAGTGCCTGGTCGCTGATTTCCGTGAACCAGTCGATGCCGGCCTGGAAGAGGTCCTGAAGCCAGACACCAAAGGCGGAGAACGTCAGGTAGAATACCAGACCGATGATGATGATGAAGGAGGGGAGGGCAGTCCAGCGGCCGGTGAGGATGCGGTCGATGCGCCGGCTGCGGATGTGCTCGCGGCTCTCCTGGGGCTTCACGACCGTGCGCTGTGTCACGGCCTCGATGAACTGGAAACGCATGTCGGCAATGGCTGCCTGCCTGTCCAGCCCGCGTTCCTGTTCCATCTGTACGATGATGTGTTCGATGGTTTCCTTTTCGTTCTGGGTAAGTCCGAGTGCGTCGGCCACCATGTGGTCGCCCTCGACCAACTTGCAGGCAGCAAATCGTATGGGCATGTTGGCCCGCTGGCAGTGGTCTTCGGTCAGGTGCATGATGGCGTGCAGGCATCGGTGGACGGCCCCTCCGTGGTCGTCGGGGTGACAAAAGTCCTGGCGCTGGGGGCGTTCTTGGAAGCGGGCGATGTGCAGGGCATGCTCAATCAATTCGTCGACGCCCTCGTTCTTCATGGCCGAAATGGGCACGACGGGCACGCCCAGGAGCGCTTCCATCTGGTTGATGCGGATGGTTCCCTCGTTGGCCTCCAGCTCGTCCATCATATTCAGGGCAACCACCATTGGAATGCCCAGCTCCATCAGTTGCAGGGTAAGGTAGAGGTTGCGCTCGATGTTGGTGGCATCGACAATGTTGATGATGGCCGTGGGGTGTTCGTCGAGGATGTATCGGCGCGACACAATCTCTTCGCTCGTGTAGGGCGAAAGGCTGTAGATGCCGGGAAGGTCGATGACTTGCGCTTTGGGGTAGCCTTTTATGGTGCCGTACTTGTGTTCGACGGTCACGCCGGGGAAGTTACCTACGTGCTGGTTGGCCCCGGTCAGTTGGTTGAAGAGCGTGGTCTTTCCGCAGTTTTGGTTTCCGGCCAATGCAAAGGTTAGCTGTTGGTTGGCAGGCAGGGGCTTGACGTTGGCGTCGGGTGATTCGTCGTGGAAGTGTCCGCCTTCGCCCAAGCCTGGGTGCAGGAAGGTGGTATTGTCTTCGTCGAATTGCAGATGTCCGCCTGCGGTCGCTTGCTCCTGTTCCACAATCGTAATTTCCTTGGCCTCGGCAATGCGCAGCGTCAGTTCGTAGCCGTGGATGCGCACTTCCATTGGGTCGCCCATCGGGGCAAATTGTATCAGCGTAAGTTCGGCACCAGGTATCATGCCCATGTCCAGCAGATGTTGGCGCAGGGCGCCCTCTCCTCCCACGGTTTCGATGTATGCCGTCTGTCCTATTTTCAGTTCGTTCAGCGTCATGTCGTTGTTTTGTTGTCTTATGTGTGGCAAAATTACAACTTTCCTTCTTCCCTCGCAATAATCAAAAGTGGGTATATCTTGCTGCCGCATCTCGCCAATGCGGCATGCAGACCTCCCTGAATCACAAGATTACCGAGGGGGTGGAAAGCTAAAGCAGGCGTTCTATCTCCGCATCCAGATTATTGATGAATTCCATGCGCCCCACCAGGTTCGAACCTCGGTCGATGAGGAACCACGTGGGCAGTGTCTGCAGGTTGTAGATGGATACCATGTCGTTGTCGAGGCCTTCGGCGTTCCAAACGCAAACCCATGGCAACTGGTCGGCAACGGTTTTCCAATAGTGCTCATTGCCGTCGAGCGCTACTTGGTAAATCTCCAGTCCGCGCGAATGGTACTTCTCATAAAGCCGGCGCATGGCCAGGATGCGGTCCTGCGAACCTTTCATACCGTATGCCGTGAAGTCGAGCAGGACGACTTGCCCCTTGAGGTCCGAAAGCCGGCGCTCGTTGCCTTTGTTGTCGGGGAATCCCATGTCGATGATTCCTGTCTCCTTGACCTTCTCGTTGCTCATGTCGATTTCCATCACACGCTGGCGGGTGTTGCCACGACCTTGCAGGGCGATGTTGCGCAGGTTTTCGGTACGCTGACAATTGGGATATAAGATTTCCCATGAATTGGCAAGGGCGGTGAACCACGTAACGTCGGAGGGGTCGCTGACGGGATTGAATACCATCTGGCTGCCGATGGTCTGGAACATGGCATAGTAACTTGAGGCTGCACCATATCGGTTTTGAATGTAGCGCAGCTTCACGTCGGCCTTATACTCGTTGACAAGTTTAAGAATCTGCTCCTCGCGCTCGGGCAGCGTAAGACTGCGGTCCTCGGCCGTATGCTGGATGGCGCGATTCAGCGTGTCGAGTTTCAGGTTCAGCAGACGAATGGTGTCGCAGTTTCCGCTACCCTCAACCTGATAGCCCAACGTCATACGTGGCAGACTGGCCTTGACGGAGAGCGTTTCGGTGGAGTCGACGCTAAGGTTTATCACCTGTCGTCCGATGCGCAGGCGATAGAATTCGGGATTCCCCGGACGGGGGCCGTGTAGCATGAAGTCGCCCGCCTTGTCGAGTTTGGCAGAGTCGATAGCCACCGGGCCGTCGCTCAAGGTCAGGTGCTCCAAGTAGAGCATGGTGTCCTGTGCTTCTGTGATGGTTCCCTGGATAGTGAACTGTTCACCTTTTTGCTTACATCCCACTATCGTGAAAATAGAGATGAGGAATAGTGGAAGATTCTTTAATAGATATTTCATGTGTGAGCGTTGTGTTTATCAAACTACAACCTTCCAGCTTCCTTTTATATATATGCCTGTCTGCTTGGGGGAGGCAATGCGTTGCCCCGCCAGGGTGTAGTAAGCGGCATGTGTGGCAGGAAGGGTCGGGGCAGTAATGTGTACTTCGTCTTCGGGGGCGAGCATTACTGTGAAATTGATTATAGCCAGATATTTGGATGCATTGGTGGATGAGATTGTGAAGAAGGTTGACTTGGCTTGCACGTCCGCGATATCGAACAGCGTGTAGCCTTCGGGTGCCGTGAGGGTCAGCACTTCGTCGGGGTTCTTGGTTTGGGTAGGGGAGTAGACAATGTCTTCCAGGGCTTTTTTCCCGTCGGGCGTTGTGAGCACAAAGGTGAACATCCATTTGTTGAGGCGCACGCCGTTGGCCGAGACGTAAGGCAACTTCAGGAGCACCTTGTTCCAGCCCTCCTTGAGTTGTACGCTCACGGGTTGCCGGGCAGGGAAGTTCTCGTTCTGCAGGTCAACTTCAGCGCCGATGCTTTTACCGGAGTTGGTCCATGTTGGAGGCATGATTTCCTCGTCGTTCAGGTAGATGCGTGAGCCCTTGCGGTCCCAGTTGCCGGCATCGGGGGCCTTGTCGTTCTCGGATCGGCCGTAGTTCTGGAACTCGATAAGTGCACCGGCAGTTTGTGCCTTTGGCGAATAGACGTAGGTCCAGGCGTAGGCTGTGGTGTTGAGTTGCGGATTGCTGAAATATGCCGGAACGGTGGTGCCCCAGGTGTGTCGCAGGTATATGCCTGCCCCCGTGGCCATGCCAGCGGTGTAGGTCTGTCCGTCGTAGGTGAAGGTGGTGGGGAGAATGTCTTCGGTTGATTGCTCTGGCGGGAAGACAGCCGCTGCCGACCCGTTGTTTGGGAAGGGTTCGGTGATGCGCCATCTTATGTTGGTCTGCTTGACGTAGGGGATGGACTCTGCGCTGAGCCACGTGTCCTTATAGTGGAGGAATCGGCGTTCCCAGTCGGCGAACTCGTCGTATTCCTTGCCAGTATTGGGCAATCTTGTTCCGCCCACCTCTATGTATTGTTTGCCGCCGCCCATCCAACCGCGTTCGGCCGTGGCAAGGGCATTGGCGTAGAGGTTGTTTTGGCTGATGATGTCGTTCTCGGTAGGTGTCTTACGGTCGTTCCACAAGGCCGTGATGGCACCTGCAACTTCGCTGCTGCCTTGCTGCTCATAGTAGATGTTGCTTTTGTAGATGCCCACGAGGTCGGCAAACACGTCGAAATGGTTGACGTAGTTGTAGCGGCAGTCAATATTGGGAACTCCGCTGATTTTCCGGCCCGATGTGCTCCACATCTCCGTCATGTCGATGTAGGGAAGGTTCGAGGTGCTGATGCTGACGCCGCTGATGGGGTTCCACACGATACACCGGCGGCCCAGTGTTTCCTTGATGTATTTCGACATCTCGTTGACGAAGGCAGCCGTGGTGCCAGCCTCGTCGGCTCCCATGTGGATGTAGGGGGCCAGCGGGAAGGCTGCGGCCAGTTCTCCCAACAGTTGCTTCAGTGTGGCTATGCCCTGCTCGCTGCTCATATTGTAGCCCATGGCAGTGGAGAAGGCCTTTGAGTGGCCGGGCATGTCAATCTCGGGGATGATGATGACGCCGCGTTCCGCAGCGTAGGCCTCCAGCTCGGTGCACTGTGCCTGGGTGTAGTATTTCCCGGCAAAGCGTGTCATGGATGAGGCTTGATTCAGTTGTGGAAAGAGTTTCGACTCAAAGCGGAAACCCTGGTTGTCGGTCAGATGCCAGTGGAAGACGTTCACCTTGAAGCGCGCAAGCAGGTCAATCTCCTTCTTCAGCTCATCGAAACTGATGAACGAACGCCCCACGTCGTGCATGAAGCCGCGCAACTTGAAGGCAGGGTAGTCGGTGATGTCGGCTCCCTGAAGGTAGGTACCGTCGGTGGCAGCAGCCAGTTGCATGAGGGTCTGGGCGGCGCGGATGACGCCAGTCTTTGAGGCTGCGGTGATGGTGATGTTGTCAGTGGTGATGTTGAGTCTGTAGCCCTCGTTGTCGAAGTCGGCCAGCGCGTAGTCGAAAGTGCCGAGCGCTTCGTCGCTGACAAGGTTTACGACAACCGTGGCCGTTCCCTGCTCGGAGGTGGTGAAGAGCGATGAGAGCAAGGCCGAGGCTGTGGGGTCTGTCAGCTTCACTGGACGCTGAAGGTCGAAGGTCTTTCCGTTTTCCGTGACTTTCTGGGGTTTAGGCATGAGCCACTGTACCGGCTGAGTAATCTCTTGTGCACTGGTTATCATCGACACGAGGAGAGCGAGTACGGCGATGATCTTCTTCATATCTCTCAACTTATTTCATGTTAGATTCGTCGCGTAGGCGTTGCCTTTTTAGTGACGTCATATACACATCAGGTCGTAAAGATACAAAAAATCTTCCACTCCCTGCGCCATGTTTTCGTCTTTTCATGTGTTTATCGGCGAAAAAATGTCGGCGGTTTCACATTTAATTCGTAACTTTGACGGGTAAACACCTCAAAACTAACACATGAAGGCCATGAAACGCCACTCTTTCCTATTCCTTATTTTTCTGATGTTGCCTCTTGGCATGCAGGCACAACGCACAAAGTTTAATTTCAACCTCGACTGGCAATTGCTGGTGACGAACGAGAGCCCCGATGAATTCTTTTCTGCACCCCACCAGGGCAAGGCCGTCACGCTGCCTCACGCCATGAACGAAGGCGAGGCCTTCCGTGTGGCCCAGAACCAGTTGTCGACGGGCGTGGCGTGGTATTGGAAGGAGTTCGTCTTGCCCGGTAGGTTGGAAGGTAAGAAGGTTTTCATTGAGTTTGAGGGTGGGCGACAGGCCTTGGAGGTATTTGTCAACCGCCAACGGGTGGGGCTGAGCGAAAACGGAGTCATGGCCTTCGGCTTCGACATTACGCCCTATCTCCGCGAGGGAAAAAACGAAATAGCCGTGTGCACCGACAACCGTCGCGGATATAAGGAAAGGGCGACGGGCACGACTTTCCAGTGGAACGACATGACCTTCAATGCCAACTACGGCGGCATCACGCGCAACGTGAACCTTTATATTACGGGTCCTCTCTATCAGACGCTGCCCCTCTACAACGGGCTGGGCACTACGGGTACATATATATATGCCCGCGACTTCGACATCCGGGGCCGACGGGCAACGGTGTGTGCCGAGTCACAGGTGAAGAACGAGACAGACAAGCCACAGGCGGTGACCCTCGAGGTTGAGGTCTGCGATGCCGACGGGCGAGTGGTGAAGCAATTCCGGGGCAAGCGGCAGACGTTGCAGCCAGGCGAGACAAATATCCTCAGCGCTTCGTCGCGCCTTTCCGGTCTCCACTTCTGGAGCGTCGGCTACGGGTACCTCTATACCGTGAATACAAGTTTGTTGGTCAATGGGTCTATTGTCGACAAGGTGTCTACGCGGACGGGCTTCCGAAAGACCCAGTTCGGCCAGGGGAAGATATGGCTCAACGACCGTGTCCTGATGGTAAAGGGCTATGCCCAGCGAAGCACCAACGAATGGCCCTACGTGGGTACCGACGTGCCGGCCTGGATGAGCGACTATTCGAATGCGCTGATGGTGGCCGATAATGCCAACACCGTGCGCTGGATGCACATCACGCCCAGTCGGCAGGATGTGGAGTCGTGCGATCGTGTGGGACTCATCCAGGCCCTGCCAGCCGGCGACCATGAGGGCGATGTCGGGGGGCGGCAGTGGGAGCAGCGCGTCGAGGTCATGCGTGACGCTATTATCTACAACCGGAACAATCCCTCCGTTCTTTTCTACGAAGGCGGCAATGAATCGATAAGCCGCGACCACATGAAGCAACTCATTGCCCTGCGAAATGAGTTCGACCCCCACGGCGGACGAGCCATGGGAAGCCGTGAGATGCTCGACATTGACGAGGCTGAGTACGGGGGAGAGATGCTGTATATCAATAAATCGAAGAAACACCCCATGTGGGCTATGGAGTACTGTCGCGACGAGGGCTACCGCCTTTATTGGGACAATCTTTCCTATCCTTGGCACCAGCACGGGGCAGGCCCCTACCTGCGCAAGCAACCGGCGCCCGACTACAACCAGAACCAAGACCGGCTCACGGTGGAGCAGGTGCGCCGTTGGTACGACTTCTGGCGCGTTCGTCCCGGCATGGGCGACCGCGTCTCATCGGGCGGCGTGAAGATTATTTTCTCGGAAACCAACACCCACAACCGCAGTGAGTTCAACTATCGCGTGAGCGGAGTGGTGGATGCCATGCGTACACCCAAGCAGGGCTATCGGGCCCACCATGTCATGTGGAGCGGATGGGTGGAGAACGACACCTGCGAAACCTTCATCGTGGGACATTGGAACTACCTGCCCGGCGTGAAGAAAGATATCTACGTCGTGAGCAATACGCCCGAGACGGAACTCTTTGTCAACGGACGTTCCGTGGGCCGCGCACGAGCCGAATATGATTTCCTGCACACGTTCCGCAACGTGGAGTGGGAGAAGGGATGCATCAAGGCAGTGGGCTACGGGGCAGACGGCGCGGTGGCGTCCGTCGACTCGATAGAAACTGCAGGCGAGGCCCATCATCTGAGGCTTACGCTCATCGAGAATCCCGCAGGCACACGTGCCGACGGAACGGATATGGCCCTCGTTGAGGTTGAAGTGGTGGACAAGGCGGGAAGGCGCTGTCCGCTCGACAACCGTTTCATTCGTTTCTCTACAAGCGGCCCCTGTGAGTGGTTGGGTGGCATCGCCAAAAGCCCGGACGGGGATAATTACATCGGAGCGACAACGCTGCCCGTGGAGTGTGGCGTGAACCGCGTGATGGTGCGCTCCACCCGTCAGGCGGGGCACATCGTGGTGCGCGCCGAGGCTCGCGGACTTGCCCCCGTGGAGATAGGTTTCGACACACAGGCTGTCGACGACAAAGGCGGCCTTTCGACCTACCATGCTGGCGACGTGCTGCCCCTGCACCTTGGGCGCGGAGAGACGCCGCTCACCCCATCCTACACCGACCAACTGCGCACGATTGCCATAGCATCGGCCGAGGCTGGATACGACAGCGAGGGAGCCTCGAAGAGCTTCGATGATAATGAGCTCTCGGAATGGAAAAACGACGGGCGGGGGCAGTCGGCCTGGATTCGCTACGTGCTGAAGGAACCGGCCGTTGTTGACCAGATTGACATCAAGCTGACGGGCTGGCGGCAGCGAAGCTATCCGCTGGAGATTTATGCCGACCAGACGCTCGTGTGGAAGGGCAATACGCCGAAGACGCTGGGCTACGTCCACCTCGCGCTCGACAAGCCGGTGAAGGCCAGCACCTACACCATCCGCCAGACGGGAGCCGCCGATACGAAAGACGGCTTCGGAGGCATCGTTGAGGTTGCTGCCACCACGGCAGGCGAACTCGACCTGTATAAGACCCCTGGCAGCGAAAAGGTTAACAGTGAGTTGCGCATCGTTGAAATAGATTTCCTGCAGCGTGTCCGCTGACCCGGGCCTACTGCCTATCAGGTATTTCTTGGCATCGCGAAGCGAATAACTCGCAATTTTCTTGCTATTTAGCTCAATTTGCAGTATCTTTGCGCGACTTTTCGCGTGAAAAGTCCTTATTTATACACTTTTTATACAAAATCTAGATGAACGTAATTACAAAGACAGTCGAGTTGCCTGATGGCAGGACCATCAGCATCGAGACCGGGAAATTGGCCAAACAAGCCGATGGAGCCGTCATGCTGCGCATGAACAATACGATGCTCCTGGCCACTGTTTGCGCCGCTAAAGATGCCGTTCCCGGAACAGATTTCATGCCCTTGCAGGTAGAGTACAGAGAAAAGTATTCCGCAGCCGGACGTTTTCCGGGCGGATTCACGAAGCGCGAGGGTAAGGCAAACGACGACGAGATTCTGACTTGTCGTCTGGTGGACCGCGCCCTGCGTCCCCTCTTCCCCAGCAATTATCACGCTGAGGTGTATGTGAATGTGATTCTCTTCTCTGCCGATGGCGTGGATATGCCCGACGCTTTGGCTGGTTTTGCAGCCTCTGCAGCACTGGCTGCCAGCGATATACCCTTCGAGGGCCCCATCTCCGAGGTGCGTGTTGCTCGCATCAATGGTGAGTTTGTTATCAACCCCACCTTCGAGCAGCTGAAGCAGGCCGACATGGACCTGATGGTAGGTGCCACGGAGGAGAACATCATGATGGTTGAGGGTGAGATGAAGGAAGTGCAGGAAAGCGACCTGCTGGCTGCACTGAAGGCTGCCCACGAGGCCATCAAGCCCATGTGCCGCTTGCAGAAGGAACTGAGCAAGGAGCTGGGCACCGACGTGAAGCGCGAATACTGCCACGAGGTGAACGACGAGGAACTTCGCGAGCAGGTGAAGAAGGAGTGCTACCAGCCCGCCTACGACGTTACGAAGCAGGCTCTGGAGAAGCACCAGCGCGCCGAGGCCTTCGAGAAGATTCGCGAGGACTTCAAGGTTCGCTATGCTGAGGCTCATGCCGACATGGAGGCTGCCGAGCTGGAAGAGAAGAACACACTCATCGACCGCTATTACCACGACGTGGAGCGCGATGCCATGCGCCGCTGCGTGCTTGACGAGGGCATTCGTCTGGATGGCCGTAAGACCACCGATATCCGCCCCATCTGGTGCGAGGCTGGCCCGCTGCCCATGCCTCACGGAAGTGCCCTGTTCACCCGTGGCGAGACTCAGTCGCTGGCCACCACCACTCTGGGTACCAAGTTGGATGAGAAACTGGTTGACGACGTACTCGACAAGAGCTATATGCGTTTCCTGCTGCACTATAACTTCCCCCCCTTCTCGACGGGCGAGGCCAAGGCTCAGCGTGGCGTAGGCCGCCGCGAGATTGGTCACGGCCACTTGGCTTGGCGCGGTCTGAAGGGTCAGATTCCCGCTGACTATCCCTACACCATCCGCGTGGTGAGCGACATCCTGGAGTCGAACGGTTCGAGCTCAATGGCCACCGTTTGCGCAGGCTGCCTGAGCCTGATGGATGCCGGTGTGCCCCTGAAGGCCCCCGTGAGCGGTATTGCCATGGGACTCATCAAGAATCCCGGCGAAGACAAGTATGCCGTGCTCTCTGACATCCTTGGCGACGAGGACCACCTGGGCGATATGGACTTCAAGACCACGGGTACGCCCAACGGTCTGACGGCCACGCAGATGGACATCAAGTGCGACGGTCTCAGCTACGAAATCCTGGAGAAGGCTCTGATGCAGGCCAAGGCCGGCCGCGAGCACATCCTGGGCGAGATGCTGAAGACGCTGCCCGCTCCCCGTCCCGAACTGAAGCCCCACGTTCCCCGCATCGAGCAACTGATTATCCCGAAGGAATTCATCGGTGCCGTCATTGGCCCGGGCGGAAAGATTATTCAGGGCATGCAGGAGGAGACCGGTGCAATCATCACCATCGACGAAGAAGACGGTGTGGGCAAGGTACAGGTGAGCGCCTCCGACAAGGCAAGCATCGAGGCTGCCATGGCCAAGATTCGTGCCATCGTGGCCATCCCCGAGGTGGGTGAGGTCTACGAGGGCGAGGTGCGTAGCATCATGCCTTACGGAGCCTTCGTGGAGTTCATGCCTGGCAAGGATGGTCTGCTTCACATCAGCGAAATCGACTGGAAGCGCCTGGAGACCGTTGAAGAGGCCGGACTGAAGGAAGGCGACAAGATACAGGTGAAGCTCATAGACATCGACGAGAAGACGGGTAAGTTCAAGCTCTCTCGCCGTGTCCTGTTGGAGAAGCCCGAGGGTTACGTTGAGCGTGAGCGTCGCGAGCGCCGTCCCCGCCCCGAGCGTGGTGAGCGTCGCGAGCGCCGTGATGGCGAGCGCCGCCAGCGTCCCGAGCGTGGCGAACAGTCGGCTCAGCCCACCGAGGAGTAACCTCTGGCTGACCGCCTATGATAGATACCGCACCCTGGTTTCGGGGTGCGGTTTTTTGTATTCGTGGCGGGACCGGAAAAAGGGGGGTGCAACGACGGGGTTTCGTCGACGCATTGACGGAGCCTCGTTGACGCATTGACGGAGCCTCGTCGACGCATTGACGGAGCCTCGTCCATGTAGCGTCGATTTTTCGCCGATGTAAAGGGCTTTGTAGCGGGGTGTACGGTAATTCGCAAATAAATTTGCATTTCCCCCCACTTATTCGTATCTTTGCTGCGCAAAAATAAATTTAACTTACACATAACTACAGATGGAATTTAACAAGATTACCGCTGCCGAAGCTGCAGCGTTGGTGAAAAATGGTCAGACCATAGGCCTCAGCGGGTTCACGCCTGCCGGTACGGCAAAGATGACGACGGCCGAGATTGCAAAGATTGCCGAGGCCGAGCATCAGGCCGGACGCCCCTACAGAATCAGCATCTTCACGGGTGCCTCGACGGGCCAGAGCTGCGACGGCGACCTGTCGAACCAGCAGGCTATCGACTTCCGTGCTCCCTACACGACGAACCCCGACTTCCGCAAGCACGTGAACCTCAACGAGGTGAACTATAGCGACCTGAACCTCTCGAACATGGCCACGCAGCTGCGCCAGGGCTATCTGGGCCCCGTCAACTGGGCCATCATCGAGGCTTGTGCCGTGGAGCGCGTGGGCGACAAGGCTCACATCTATCTGACTGCTGCCGGTGGCATCGCCCCCACCGTGTGCCGCCTGGCCACCGAGGGCATCATCATCGAGCTGAACGCATTCCATGAGCGCAGCGGCATGGGCCTGCACGACGTATATGAAATCGAGGACCACCCCTTCCGCAAGCCCATCATGATTTGCCACCCTGGCGACCGCATCGGCAAGCCCTACATCGAGGTCGACGCCAGCCGCATCGTGGGCATCGTGGAGGGCAACATACCCGATGAGGCCCGTTCGTTCAAGGACCCCGACCCCATCACCACCCAGATTGGCCAGAACGTGGCCGACTTCCTGGTGCACAACATGCGCGAGGGCAAGATTCCCCCCACGTTCCTGAACCTGCAAAGCGGCGTGGGCAGTGGTGCCAACGCCGTGCTGGGCGCCCTGGGCCACTCGACCGAGGTGCCCAACTTCAACATCTACACTGAGGTTCTGCAGGACGCTCCCGTGCAGCTGATGCGCGAGGGCCGCGTGCTCTCGGCCTCGGCCTGCTCGCTGACGGTGACCAACGAGTGTATGAAGGGCATCTACCGCGACATGGACTTCTTCAAGGACAAGCTCGTGCTGCGCCCCTCCGAAATCTCCAACAACCCCGAAGTCATCGCCCGCATCGGCGTCTGCTCGCTGAACACCGCCATCGAGGTCGACCTCTACGGACACGTCAACTCCACCAAGATTTGCGGAACGAAGATGATGAACGGCATCGGCGGCTCGGCCGACTTCACCAACAATGCCTACCTCAGCATCTTCACCTGCGGCTCAACCACCAAGGGCGGCGCCATCTCGAGCATCGTGCCCTTTGCCAGCCACATCGACCACACGAACCACTTCGTCGACGCCGTCATCACTGAGTACGGCGTGGCCGACCTGCGCCACAAGAGCGACATGCAGAAGTCGGAGGAACTCATCCGTGTGGCCCATCCCGACTATCAGCCCCTGTTGCGCGACTACCTGAAGTATGCCCAGAAGAACGGCGGCCACACCCACCACTGCCTCTCGGCTGCCTTCGGCATGCACGATACGTTCCTGCGCAAGGGCGACATGCGACTGACCGACTGGGCCGAATACATCAAGTAAGTTGTTCGCGCCCCGTTAAAAAGCAACCGGTAGAGAGAAGCAAATGCCAAGAAAAAGAAAAAAAGTATCCCTGCGCTGGCAGGCGCTCACCAGCACCATCAGTACCACCTTTGTGCTCATACTGATGGGGCTGGTGGTTATTTGCGCGCTGACGGCCCGGCAGCTGAGCGAAAGCGTCAGGGAAAGCCTGACGGTGACCGTGATGCTGGGCGACGAGGCCACCAACGCCGACGCCCTGGCCATGAGAAAGAGACTGGAGCGCAAGGCGTGGGTGAAGGACATCACCTTCATCAGCCGCGAACAGGCGCTGGAGGAGCAAACCGAGGCCATGGGCACCGACCCCACCGACTTCCTGGGAGGCGAGAACCCCTTCACGCCCTCGCTCGAAGTGCACCTGGCGGCCGACTATGCCTGCACCGACAGCCTGCTTTGGATTAGCAAGCGGCTGAAGAGCAACAAAATGGTGACCGACGTCATCTATCAGAAGGAACTGGTGGAGCGACTGAACAGCAACCTTCGCAAGGTCACCTACGTGCTGCTGGGCATCGTGGGCCTGCTGCTGCTCGTCACCCTTGTGCTCATCAACAACACCGTGCGCCTGTCCGTCTATTCGCGCCGCTTCCTCATCCACACCATGAAACTCGTGGGTGCCAGCTGGGGATTCATACGGCGCCCCTTCATGCTCCGCGCCCTCTGGATAGGGCTGGCGGCAAGCGTGCTGGCCGACGGAGTCCTGCTGGGCGGCATGCATACCCTTTGGCAGTACGACCCCACGATGCAGGCCTACGTGACACAGGAGAACGCCATCATCACCGCCGTGGCCGTCCTGGCCTGCGGCCTTCTGCTCACGCTGCTCTGCACCTTCATCAGCGTCAGCCACTTCCTCTCCATGCGCGAGGGAGAACTCTACGGATAGACTAACGACATAAAGAAAAGATATGAGTAAGAAAGACTTTGCATTTGACCGCACAAACTACATCTTGCTGGCCGTGGGCATGGTGATTATCATCGCCGGATTCATACTCATGGCAGGCAGCGGCAGCAGCGAGACTGCCTTTAACCCCGACATCTTCAGCGCCCGCCGCATCAAGCTGGCCCCCGCTGTATGCTTCGTGGGCTTCCTGTTTATGATATACGGCATTATGCACAAACCAAGCGACAAGGAATGAACACGATTGAAGCCATACTCATGGGCATACTGCAGGGCCTGACGGAATACCTGCCCGTGTCGAGCAGCGGACACCTGACCATCGCTGCTAACCTGTTTGGCATCGACGGCGAACAGAACCTGACCTTCACCGTTGCCGTCCACGTGGCCACCGTGCTCTCCACCCTGGTCATCCTGTGGAAGGAAATCGTGTGGATACTGAAGGGACTCTTCAAGTGGGACGGCGCGATGAACGCCGAACAACGCTACGTCCTGGCCATCGTCGTATCCATGATTCCCGTCGGCATCGTGGGCGTGTTCTTCAAGGACCATGTTGAGGAAATCTTCGGCGCGGGCCTGATGGTGGTGGGCTGCTGCCTCCTGCTGACAGCCCTGCTGCTCATCTTCAGCTACTACGCCCGTCCGCGCCAAAAGGAAAACATTTCCCTCGCCGACGCCTTCGTCATCGGTCTGGCACAGGCCGCCGCCGTGTTGCCCGGTCTCAGCCGCTCGGGCTCCACCATTGCCACGGGCCTGCTCCTGGGCAACAAGAAGGAACAGCTGGCCCAATTCTCGTTCCTGATGGTCATTCCCCCAATCCTGGGCGAGGCGCTGCTCGACATCCTGAAGGCCATGAGCCAAGGCTCCGAGACAGCTACGGCCGGCATTGGCACGTGGCCCCTGCTGGCCGGATTCCTTGCTGCCTTCCTCAGCGGCTGCCTGGCCTGCAAGTGGATGATAGGCATCGTGCGCCGTGGCAAACTCATCTATTTCGGCATCTACTGTGCCGTAGTGGGCTTATTGTTAATCTTCCTGGCCTAAATCGCCGGACATGCCGTGGGAGGAGCGTTCAGCCCGTCTCGCGGCTCAATAGTATAATATGGATTTCGAAGAAGGACAAGTACTCTATTTCGATAAACCGCTGCGTTGGACCTCGTTCAACCTCGTGGCTAAAGTGCGCTGGCTTTTGTGTCAGCGCCTTGGCATTAAGAAGCTGAAGGTGGGCCACGCCGGCACGCTCGACCCCCTGGCCACCGGTGTGCTCATCGTGTGCACGGGCCGTGCGACGAAGCGCATCGACGAGTTGCAGGCCGGCACGAAGGAGTACGTCGCCACCATGCAGCTGGGAGCCACGACGCCCTGCTTCGACCTTGAGAAACCCATCGACCAAACCTTTCCCACCGACCACATCACGCTCGAACGCATCCAGCAGGTCCTGCCGCGTTTTATGGGGCGAATCGAGCAGGTGCCACCTGCATTCTCGGCCTGTAAGGTCGACGGGCACCGGGCCTACAAGTTGGCACGCAAGGGCGAAGATGTGCCGTTGAAACCGAAGATTTTGGTCATCGACGAGCTGGAGCTCCTTAGCTTCGATGCCGGGCAGATGCAGCTCACGCTGCGCATCGTGTGCAGCAAGGGTACCTACATCCGCGCCCTGGCTCGCGACATCGGGCAGGCCCTGGACAGCGGCGCCCACCTCATTGCCCTGCGGCGCACCCGTGTGGGCGATGTCGGCGTCGGACAGTGCTTGAGCATCGACGACTTCCCTGCCTGGCTCGACACGCATTGCCCCCAGCCCAGTCTTTCGCAAACTAATCACACTACAATATGAAACTCTCACAATTCAATTACAAACTTCCCGAGGAGCGCATCGCACAGTATCCCACCCCCTACCGCGACGACTGCCGACTGATGGTCGTTCACACCAAGACCGGTATCATCGAGCATCGCGAACAATTTAGTGAGATACTCGAATTCTTCGATGAAAAGGACGTTTTTGTCTTCAACGATACGCAGGTCTTTCCTGCCCGTCTCTTTGGTAACAAGGAGAAGACAGGCGCCAAAATCGAAGTGTTCCTGCTGCGTGAACTGAACGAAAAGCTGCGCCTGTGGGACGTGCTTGTCGACCCTGCCCGCAAGATTCGTATCGGCAACAAGCTGTATTTCGGACAGGACGATTCCATGGTGGCCGAGGTGATTGATAACACCACCAGTCGCGGGCGCACGCTGCGATTCCTTTACGACGGCGACCACGAGGAGTTCAAGCAGGCCCTCTATGCGCTTGGCGAAGCACCACTGCCGCGCGAGATGATCAAGCGCCCAGCCGAGCCCGAAGACATGGAGAACTTTCAGTGCATATTTGCCAAGAACGAGGGTGCCGTGACAGCGGCCAGCGCCGGACTGCACTTCTCGCGCCAGCTGATGAAGCGCATGGAAATCAAGGGCGTCGACCTTGCCTTCGTGACCATGCATTGCGGACTGGGAAACTTCCGCGAGATTGACGTCGAGGACCTGACAAAGCACAAGATGGACAGCGAAGAGATGTTCGTCAACAAGGAGGCCTGCGACATCGTGAACAAGGCAAAGCGGGAGGGCCGAAAGGTGTGTGCCGTGGGCACAACGGTTCAGCGCGTGCTCGAAACCGCCGTCTCGGCCGACGGTCAGCTGAAGGAATACGAGGGATGGACCAACCGATTCATCTTCCCGCCCTATGACTTCCAGATTGCCGACGCCATGGTGGCCAACTTCTACCTGCCCCAGAGCACCATGCTCATGCTTGCCTGCGCCTATGGCGGCTACGAGCGCATCATGAAAGCCTACAACGAGGCCCTCCACGACAAGCGTTATCGTTTCGGCGTCTACGGCGATGCCATGCTCATCATCAATGACTAATGGAACATCGGCTTTTCATCGGACTGGGAAGTAATCTGGGCGACCGAAGCGCTTTGCTCGACGAGGCCCTGCAGTTGATTGACGAACGCGTGGGTCGGGTGGTGCGCGTATCCAGCTATTATGAGACGGAGCCTTGGGGCTTTCAGTCCGACAACCTCTTCCTCAATGCCGCCGCATTGGTCATCACCACCCTGTCGCCCCAGCGCTGCCTCAAGGAGACGCAGCACATCGAACGCCAGCTGGGTCGTGTCGACAAGACCGTCGACGGCGCCTTTCAGGACCGTCCCATCGACATCGACTTGCTGATGTACGACGACCTGGAAGTCAACGAGTCCGACCTCACGCTACCACATCCACACATCGAAGAACGCGAGTTTGTGCAAATTCCATTGCAGGAAATCTTAGACGAAGACTAAAAGATGCTTGTCAAGGTTCATACTGCTGCGGTTCAAGGGTTGGAGGCCACGCCAGTGACCGCCGAGGTGAATGCGTCGAGAGGCATGCACTTTTTCCTTGTCGGACTGCCCGACAACGCCGTAAAGGAGAGCTATCAGCGCATTGTTGCCGCAATTCAGAATAGCGGCTACCGCTTTCCCGTGCAGAACCTGACGGTGAACCTCACGCCCGCCGACCTGAAGAAGGAGGGCGCGGCCTACGACCTGCCCATTGCCATCGGCATCATGGCCACGGCCGGCGAGGTCAGCACCGACCGCCTTCAGCATTTCATGATGGTGGGCGAGTTGAGTCTCGACGGCTCGCTGCTCCCCATCCGAGGCGCGTTGCCCATTGCCATCATGGCCCGCGAGCAGGGCTACGAAGGGCTCATCGTGCCGCAGCAGAATGCCCGCGAGGCCGCCGTCGTCAACCGGCTCAAGGTATATGGCGCCAGCCACATGCAGGAGGTCATCGACCTGCTCAACGGCTCCGTGATGGGAATCCCCCCTACGGAAGTGAACACGCGCGAGGAGTTCTTCGAGCGTCAAAACGTGTTCGACCTCGACTTTGCCGACGTCAAGGGACAGGAGTCGGTGAAGCGCGCCATGGAGGTTGCTTCAGCAGGTGGCCACAATGTGCTCCTCATCGGTCCTCCCGGTAGCGGGAAGTCTATGCTGGCCAAGCGTCTGCCCACCATCCTGCCCCCGCTGTCGCTGAGCGAGAGCCTCGAGACGACGCAAATCCACTCGGTGGCAGGAAAGCTGGGACGCGACACGTCGCTCATCGCCACGCGCCCCTTCCGTGCACCCCACCACACGATATCGGAGGTCGCCCTCGTGGGAGGCGGCCAGAACCCCCAGCCCGGCGAGATATCGCTGGCCCATAATGGTGTGCTTTTCCTCGATGAATTGGCCGAATTTTCGCGCTCCGTCCTCGAGGTCCTGCGCCAGCCCCTTGAGGACAGAGTCATCAACGTGTCGCGCGCAAAGTATGCCGTCACATACCCCGCCTCGTTCATGTTCGTGGCCTCAATGAACCCCTGCCCGTGTGGATACTACGGCGACCCGACGCACCATTGTACCTGCACCCCCGGCCGCATACAGCAATACATGAGCAAGATATCCGGCCCGTTGCTCGATCGCATCGACATCCAGTGTGAGGTGCAGCCCGTGCCCTTTGTGGAGTTGTCGCGGATGCAGCCCGGCGAGCCGTCGGCCACCATACGCGAACGCGTCATCAGGGCTCGCAACATCCAGACCGAGCGTTTCAGCCACCTCTCCCAGGGTGGCGGCAAGGAGGGCGTTATCCACTGCAATGCCCAGATGACGGAGAAGATGCTCCACCAGTTTGCCGAGCCCGATGCCCAGAGCCTCGACATGCTCCGCACGGCCATGGAGCGCCTGAAGCTCTCCGCCCGTGCCTACAGTCGCATCCTGAAGGTGGCCCGCACCATTGCCGACCTTGCCGGCTCGGAGAAAGTCCTCTCGGAGCACATCGCTGAGGCCATCGGCTACCGCAACCTCGACCGCGGCGACTGGGCAGAGAGAGGAATATAAAGGAAAAGTAAATAATCAACAACTTGTAACTATGTCAAAACTTAATATCGATCAGAAATCTATCAGAGGGTACTATTAACGAGGAATTATTACACCTTGCTCATACTATGGTTGACTTTAAAGAGCCTGATATAGAACAAAGAAGTCTCGATATCCAGAATGGGTTTCTTGACTTTTTAATGCGGAATAACTTACTGAAATAACACTGCATTTCTGAAGTAAATCGGAATATGATCAACGCGATAGAGAAAAGAAATGAGGCTTTCCTGATTTATCAGGACGACAACGGCATAGCACGGGTCAATGTGCGGTTCGAGGGAGAGGATGTGTGGCTGACAGCGGAACAACTGATGGAGCTATTCGACGCATCGCAGCAGGATGTGAGCTATCACATCAAGCAGATATACGCAGAGGGGGAACAGGACCCAGAACGAACTCACAAAAAATTTTTGTTAGTTCGACAGGAGGGAAACAGGAGTGTACGCAGACAGATGAGCCACTATAATCTGGACATGATTATCGCCGTGGGCTATCGTGTGAAGTCACAGGTAGCGACACGTTTCCGCCAATGGGCTACGCAGCATCTGCATGAATTCATACAAAAGGGCTTTACGCTGGACGATGACAGGCTGAAGGGCAACCGCAGTCGATACTTCCGCGAACTGCTGCAACGCATACGCGACATACGGAGTAGCGAGCGTAATCTTTATCAGCAAGTGACGGACATTTTCGCGACAAGTATTGACTATGACCCCAAGGCAAATCTTACAAAACTCTTTTTTGCAACAGTACAGAATAAACTTCACTATGCAGCTCACCAGCATACAGCCGCAGAAGTGATTTATGAACGAGTGGATGCAGAGAAACCTATGGTAGGCATGACCAATTTCAAAGGTAACTATATCACCAAAGAGGATGTGCAGATAGCCAAGAACTACCTCACGGAACCTGAACTGACCTATCTGAACCTGTTGGTCTCTCAATACCTTGACTTTGCAGAGATACAGGCTTTGCAGCAGAATCCTATGCGAATGGCTGAATGGATAGAGAAACTCGACAGTCTGATGACGCTCTCTGGCCGTCAGCTTCTCGTTGGTAAAGGAAATATCTCGCATGAAGAAGCAAAGCAGAAAGCCATCACAGAATTTGAAAAGTATCGCAAGTTGGAAATGTTGCAATACGAGAGCGACTACGACAGAGCAATTAAAGAACTGATACAAAAAGAGAAAGAGAAGTAAAATATGGCTATCTACATAAATTCCTCGGAGTATAAAACCGCTGCTTGTGTCGACATCCAGTGCGAGGTGCAGCCCGTGCGCCGCATCCTGAAGGTGGCCCGCACCATTGCATGTGACGGCACTAAGGTACGGCTTTTTGTTGAAAAAGCGTCGAACGAAGGTTCAAAAATTGTGTAAAGCAACGATAAAAATCGTCTTTTTCGTGCTTTTGGACGATTCTTACTAATAAAATTAAACGCGCTTGGCGGGTCTTTTTACGATAATCCATGTAGCTTTGTGGCAAATCTCATTAAATAACCTAATCCAATACAATGATATGAAAAGAAATTATTTGTTTTTATGGTTGCTGTTGGGCGTTTCTTGTTCTATTCAAGTGGTAGCGCAGAATTATAAGGCCTTGCAGTTTACGACGACTTCAAAAGCAGTGTGGCAAGGTAAGCGAGTGCCTGTGAGATCCGTAGTAGGAACACCGCAAGTGGTTTACAAATCCGATGATGTGGAAAGTACGTTCCAAGCATGGGGTACTTGTTTCAACGAATTGGATTGGCATGCTTTAGCACGTATTCCAGCTGAAGCGAAAGAACGCTTCTTTATTGATATGTTCTCACCTACGGGCGATTTGCGTTTCGCTTTAGGACGTATCCCGGTAGGAGCGAGCGATTATGCCGGTCCGGCAAATTTCTACGATATATATCATGAACGCCATGAGGGAATTGATTTGTCCGGTTCATGGTATAGTTGTGACGAGATGCCCGTTGGAGAGACAGACTTCCAGATGGAGCATTTTACCATAGAACGTGACAAGCAGTTTATCATTCCCTTTATCAAAGAGGCACAAAAGAAGAATCCTAACATGAAGTTTTGGGCATCGCCATGGAGCCCACCGCAATGGATGAAGAAAAGTCATCATTATTCCAACCGTGCAGGTTACGGCAACGGTTTGGATACGACCTATCCTACCTATACCTCTACGCAGTTTATCATGGAAGATAACTACTTGAAAGCCTATGCGCTTTATTTCAGTAAATTTATAACTGCGTATGGCGAACAAGGTATTCCTGTGACGGGATTGTGCTATCAAAATGAAGCTTATACTTGTAACTATTATCCCAACACATCATGGGAGCCATTATCAACAGCCCGTTTCAATGCGGATTATTTGATTCCTTATATGCGTGAACATCATCCCGGTGTTAAAGTTTGGTTGGGTACGATGAATACGGCTGCAGTGGAGGATGTGTATGAAGTGGTGTTGAACTATGAGAGTCAGCATGCCGGTTATAAAGGGAAGAAACTGTCCGAAATGTTCGATGGTATTGCTTTTCAATGGGAAGGACGTAATGCAATAGGAACCATGCGCGAACGTTATCCCAAGTTGGAATTTATCCAGTCAGAGAGCGAATGTGGTAACGGAACATTCGATTGGGCAGCCGGTACACATACGTTTGAGTTGATTCATCATTATCTTAACAATGGTTGCGTGACCTATACCAATTGGAACTCTATTCTTGGTGGAAACGGTCGTGGCCCGTTTATGAATTGGTGGCAAAATGCCTTGTTACATCTTGACTTGAATAAGAACGTGGCATACTACACCCCTGAGTATTATGCTTACAAACATTATAGTCATTTCATTGGTGATGGTACGCAGATTTTGAATAAGACAAGTCAACAACCGTTAGTGTTGGCGGCTCGTCAACCTAATGGAACGTATGTTGTAGTGGCCGGAAATGATACCCATAATGAGAAGTCATTTACATTGGCAATAGATGATGACAAGTATTTGACGTTGAACTTACCGGCGGATAGTTACAACACTTTTGTAATAGGCGAGGAAACTGTTGTGGACGAAATTGCGGCGGCAGAAGGTATTGTTTCTTCTGCTCAGGAAGTAACAGACTGCACAAAATTTATAAAAAATCCGACTATCGCTTCGCTTGAAGGTTGGACAAAAAATAGCGTTGCAGCCTCTGAAGATTATCGTGCTATGGAGGTCTTGGGGCAACAAGCGTTGAACAGTATGTCATCGGATTTTACTTCTATGGATAATTATCAGGAGATTAAGGGACTCCCTGCCGGAGAATATTATGCCACATGTATTTCGGTGTGCGGTGAAGGCAATATTAACGACCAACATCTGTACTTGTCTTTATACAACGCGGACGGCACATTTGTAAAAACAGTCGTATCGCCGGTTAAGCAGAATGATTCGTGGGATGCGTTGTCATGGGAACTTCAGACCACAGCATCTGTCGCACTTACCGAAGGTCAATATCTCCGTCTTGGTTACGCGTCAACTTCTGGGGGGGGTACAAAGGGCTGGTATGCTGTGACCGATTTCCATCTTTATCGTTACGGTGCTGATGAGGCTGCCGCTGCGGAACAGGCACAAAAACTTGCTGAGGCTCGTGCTTCATACGAAACTTTGTTGGCTGAGGCGCAGGAAATGGTTAAGGATGTAGATGGATTGTATGAGGAAGCGCCTCGTCAGGCACTTGCGGCTGTAATAGAGAAGCAAGCTTCATTGGTAGAGTCATTGACAGATCCTCTTCATTTCGCAGACCTTTCTACTGAATTGGAGAACGCGATGAATGAGGTGCGTTCATCCCAAGTCGCTGCCGGTAATTGGTATCAAGTGAAAGAATTTAACTTTGACGGTAACGTTACAACCGGTGTTTCAGGAGGAAACTTTGGAGTAACAGCAGCTGACGTGACTACCGAAATGCTGTGGGTAGGTCAGGGAGGAGGAACTTCTCTATCGTTTGGTAACCCAACATTCTCAACAGCAACAAAATGGAAAATAGAATTGGTTGTAGCATTGGATGCCAGTGAGGAAGCAGGTATTTACTTCAAAAACGGTGGAACGGACAAGGTTTCTATCAACTCGAAGAACGCTTCTAACGCTACAGTGACGGTTAATGGAGAAGATATGGGTGCTGTGATGCCTGTCAATTATGGGACTCATGCCAATAACGATGCCGGTTTGATTTGTAGTAGAGTGACTTTAATCGGTTCGAAAGATGCTGTTCGAATCATTATAACCGACCGTGCTGGACAAACCGTGTACTTAGACCGTACCGTCAGTGGTTTCTTTAATATAGATAATATAGGTTTCTATGCTCGTGAAGGTTGGAATTCATTCGCTTATGTTGATGATGTGGAATGCTGGGTAGCTGAAATCCCTGTAACCATCGGCACTTCCGGTAAGGCAACATTTTGTTCGGATATACCGCTCGATTTCTCAAAAGGTGAGGTGACGGCTTATGTGGCATCGAAAGCAACAGGATCGGAGGTGACTTTGAGTAAGGTCGAAGCAATACCGGCATTGACAGGAGTTTATTTGAAAGCTGAACCGGGTGTGTATGGCATTGCAGTACCGGCAGAGGCAGCGGCTCCTGCTACCAATTACCTTAAAGGTGTTATAACATCTACCGTGGTGAATCAGACTGAGGGCGATAATACCAATTTCTTCTTGAGCGCAGAAGGTTTCAAAAAAGCTGTGGAAAGCAGTACGTTAGCTGGTGGCAAAGCGTATTTGTCACTTCCGACCTCAATGTTTACGAACGGGGTCAATGTGCTTTCTATCATGCTGGATGATGCGACGGCTATAGAGGAAACATTGGTTCGTCCGGCGGAGAACGGTGTTTTATACGACCTCTCCGGCCGTCGTATCGAACAACCTAAGCGAGGCATTTATATACAAGGCGGTAAGAAAGTCTTGTTCAAATAACATAACCCATCAATAACGACAATTATGAAAAAGAAAAAATATACGACTCCATTGGTTGCTTATGTCGATATTGTTCTACCACAGATGATAGCAACCTCTGTGGTAAGCGAGCAAGTCATCAACGACGACGAGAAGCTTATGGATGGCCAAGATGCACTCGTCAAAAATAATTCGTGGCAAGACGTTTGGTAGAATAGGTAAATAGATTTTAGTAAAGGCGTGCAAGTTGGGTCCTATCCTCTCTTGCACGCCTTCTTTTTTATAGAAGTATCAGTGAAACATGGGATTTTGTAGTGATATTAGTCCATGAGTAAATAGTACCTAAATCTTCGTTCCCGTTTTCGTTTTTTCGGAAACGAGCATGGGATTCGGAGATTTTTGTGTAAGTTTGTATTCAAATTAAAAACGGGAACTATCTATAATCTTAATGGCATGAAGCAGACGTATCTTGAACGCGGTATAAACATTGTAAATGGCAAGAAGATTATAGTGAAATAGTCATTAAGATATTCATTGTTCAGCAGATTAACAGTTAACATGCAATAAGGTATGGACGAACAGCAGAACATTCAACCTATGCAGTCGGACTTTGAGCAAATCAAGAAGACTGATGCCGACGGAAAGAACTATTGGAGTGCGAGGGAACTCAGCAATGTAATGGGCTATAGCACGTGGCAGAAGTTTAACCGCGTGCTCAACAAAGCGTTGCAGGTTGCCCAAAGCAGAGGAATGCATATCAGCGAGCATTTTAACCAGACGGTTGAGATGGTAAAACTGGGTTCTGGAACATTTCGCGAGGTAGACAATTGGCATCTTTCGCGATTGGCGTGCCTCATCATTGCAGAGAATGCGGACAGCAAGAAACCTCAGGTACAGACAGCACGGCAATATTTCAAAGAGCAGACACCGGCAACGGTACTTATTGAGAGTCAAGTATCTTCAAGGATTCTGCTTTACAAAACTAATCAAGGCGAGACCCGCATTGAAGTAGTGTTCAATAGTGAAACCTTCTGGCTTTCACAGAAACGCATGGCTGATTTGTATGGGGTGGACGTAAGGACGGTGAGCTATCACTTATCACAGATTTACGAATCAGGAGAGTTGAAAGAGGAAGCAACTATCCGAAAAATTGGGATAGTTCAGATGGAAGGTGAGCGTGAGGTTAATCGCCCACAGATGTTATATAACCTCGATGCCATCATTGCTGTAGGTTATCGCGTAAACAGTTATCAGGCCACTCAGTTCCGCATTTGGGCAACGGCTGTGCTGAAGGAATTGATTATCAAAGGCTTTGTGTTGGATGATGAACGACTGAAGCAGGGCAAGCACTTCGGCAAGGACTATTTCGATGACTTAATAGAACGTATCAGGGAGATACGCACTTCTGAACGCAGGTACTACCAGAAGATTACAGATGTATATGCGGAGTGCAGTGCCGACTATGACGCTAAGGCAGAAACAACAAAACTGTTCTTTAAGATGGTACAGAACATGATGCACTGGGCTGTCACCCATCAGACGGCAGCAGAAATCATCTACACAAGAGCAGACGCGAAGATGCCACACATGGGATTGACTACATGGAAGAATGCCCCAGATGGCAGAGTCCAGAAGTCTGATACGATAATAGCGAAGAACTATCTGTCGGACGCGGAAGTGACATCACTAAATCGTCTTTCCAATGCTTTCCTTGATGTGGCAGAGGACAGGGCAGACCGCCAGTTGGTCATGACGATGGCAGATTGGAAGAAAGAACTGGAGAGTTTTCTTGAATACTACCGCTACGACATTATAGAGAATACAGGAACTATATCTGCCGAGGAAGCCAAAGAAAAAGCGTATGCTGAGTATGACAAATTCCGTATAGTACAAGACCGTGAATATCTTTCTGACTTTGACCAAGAAATTAAAAAGTGGCGTGAAAACGGATTATTTGATGACAATAGTTAATTGGCATGACAGGAATTAACAAACGAAAAGCGGACCCTATAATCGCCAGCAGTATCGACATCCAGACCGAGCGTTTCAGCCACCGCAACCTCGACCGCGGCGACTGGGCCGAGCGCGGCATGTGAGACAATAAACAATGAAAGCATGATACAGAAGCGAAACGGCTGACCGCTTGTCCGACCCTTGTGGGACAAAAGAAACGATGCATTGTCGGGGGCTTGACAATGCATCGTTTGTCTTGTTCGACAGTTGTCGGACAAGTGAAGGGTCAGATGAACAGTATCTGAACGATGATGTAGACGGGCAGCAAGATTACGAGGGAGAACTTCAGCATGTAGCCAAAGAACGAGGGCATCTTTACGCCACTCTCCTCGGCAATACTCTTCACCATGAAGTTGGGGCCGTTGCCAATGTACGTCATGGAGCCAAAGAAGACGGCTCCCATGCAGATGGCCTTTAGGTAGATTTCGCTGATGCCGGCTACGGCCTGGCCCACGACGGGCAGGGTCGTTGCAGCGGCATGGAACACCATGGCCGTGGGGGCGTTGTCGAGAAAGGCCGACCAAAGGCCGGTGGCATAGACGAACTGCCACGGATGGTGGACGGGCAGCGGATGCTGTTCCATGAACATGAGGGCCGGAGTCATGGTGGCAAAGATGCCGCAGAAGACGCAGACCACCTCGAGGATGGGCGTCCAGGAGAAGTTGTTGTCCTGTCGCACCTGGCGCCTGGTCGTCACCATCGACAGCACGATGATGGCCAGGAAGGCCCACTCACGCAGCAGGCGCAGGTACCAGGGCGCGTCGGCAGCCCCCATCTGAGGGATGTAGGTCTTGTTGATGAACATGGTGCTGGCGATGACACACAGCAGCCACACGATGTTGATGAGACCCGTGACCGTGATGGGCGTCCGCTCGCGATGGTCGGCCGAAAGCAGATGCCAGGGCTCCTTTCGGTAGTAGTGGTTGTCGATAATCCAATAGATGGCCAGGAGCAGCGCGCCGGTGGTCAGCCACTCGGGCAGCATGTGCATGAACCAGCCGAAGGGGGCACCCTTCTGGAACAGCAGGAAGAGTGGTGGGTCGCCCAGCGGAGTGAGCAGTCCGCCGCAGTTGGCCACGATGGCGATGAAGAACATGACGGTGTGGGCCTTGTGCTGGCGCTGGCTGATGGTCTGCAGGAGCAGTCGGATGAGCAGCATGGCCGCCCCCGTGGTGCCCATGAACGAGGCCAGCACCCAGCCCAGGGCCAGGATGAGGGTGTTGGTCGTGGGCGTGGCCTTGAGGTCGCCCCGAATGCATATGCCCCCCGTCGTCACGAACAGGGCCATCAGCAGCAGGATGAAGGGCACGTAGTCGTAAATCATCTGGTGCTCCAGCTCATGGCTCATGCCGTTGAGGCACAACCACAGGCCCACGGGCACGCCCAGCAAGAGGGAAACAATGAGTTTGTTGAGATTGTGCTCCCACCACTTCTCGAGCTTCGTGAGTGGCAGCACGGCAATACACAGGAGCTGCACCGCAAAGGGGATGAGCATCCAGACAGGTATAACGTTTGTCATAAGGCTAATAGTGTTAAAAGTCGAGCCAAAGTTACGGCAATTATGCGTAAAAAACAAATAAAAACGACATTCCTGGCGCCAAACAGCCCCCAAAACTCTGCGCCGCCGGGCCCCTTATGACTGGAAAAATGGCCGAGCCGTTTGGTTTTTCGACCGCTTAATCGTACCTTTGCAGCCGTAATATATATAAGGTATGAAGAAACTGCTGATAGAAACCTACGGGTGCCAGATGAACGTGGCCGACAGCGAGGTCGTGGCCTCGGTGATGGGCATGGCAGGCTACGAGCTGTGCCAGACGGCCGACGAGGCCGACGCCGTGTTCCTCAACACCTGCTCGGTGCGCGACAATGCCGAGCAGAAGATACTCTCACGACTGGAGTACTACCGCTCGCTGCGCAAGCGCGGCCGGCGGCTCATACTGGGCGTGCTGGGCTGCATGGCCGAGCGCGTCAGGGAGCAGCTGCTCGAGGAGCAAGGCGTCGACCTTGTGGCAGGCCCCGACAGCTACATGGCGCTGCCCGACCTCATCGCCCAGGCCGAGATGGGGCAGAAGGCCATCAACGTAGAGCTGTCGCTCACCGAGACCTATCGCGACATCGTGCCGCAGCGCATCTGCGGGCCCCACATCGGCGGCTTCGTGAGCATCATGCGAGGCTGCAACAACTTCTGCCACTACTGCATCGTGCCCTACACCCGAGGCCGCGAACGCAGCCGCGACGTGCAGAGCATCCTGCGCGAGGTTGCCGACCTGCGCGACAGGGGATTCAAGGAAGTGACCCTGCTGGGCCAGAACGTCAACTCATACCAAAGCGGCGAGGTGGGCTTCCCCGAGCTCCTGCGCACCGTGGCCCGCGAGGCCCCCGGCATGCGCATACGCTTCACCACCAGCCATCCCAAGGACATGAGCGACGAGACGCTCAGGGTCATTGCCGAGGAGCCCAACGTGTGCCGCCACATCCACCTGCCCGTGCAGAGCGGCAGCGACGAGGTGCTCAAGCGCATGAACCGCAAATACACTCGCCAGTGGTACCTCGACCGCGTGGCCGCCATACGCCGCATTGTGCCTGATTGTGGCCTCAGCACCGACATCTTCGCTGGCTACTGCGGCGAGACGGAAGCCGACCACCAGCTCTCGCTGTCGCTCATGCGCGAGTGCCAGTACGACTCGGCCTTCATGTTCAAATACTCGGAGCGCCCCGGCACCTACGCCAGCCGCCACCTGCCCGACGACGTTCCCGAGGACGTGAAAGTGCGCCGCCTCAACGAACTCATCGCCCTGCAAAACGAGCTCTCGGCCGAAAGCAACCGCCGCTGCGTGGGCCGCACCTACGACGTGCTGCTCGAGGGCGTGAGCAAACGCTCGCGCGAACAGCTCTACGGCCGCACGGAGCAGAACAAGGTGGTCATCGTCGACCGCAACAACCTGCACATCGGGCAGACCGTCAGCGTGAGGATAACGGAGAGCAGCAGCGCCACGCTGAAAGGCGTCGTCGCGGAAAGTTAACGGCGGCGCAACACTTTTTCCAGCTTCAGCTTTCTGTTTTCAACATTATTGATTACCTTTGCACGCAAATTTAACACAACAACCAATAACAACCACTATGGACGACTATCCGGCGGAGAATGATAAACGCTTAGGGTAGGGTGGCACACACCGAAGGCCGCTCTCCCTTGAACTTCATTCCCTCACACTTAACACTTCAAGGAGGAAAGGCCAATGCTGACATTCTGGAACACGAATCGTGGTCTGCGCACCATCGAACAATGGGAACCCAACTGCTGGGTTCAGGTTACCTGTCCCACTCAGGAAGACGTCAACTTCCTGCAAAACGAACTCCACGTGCCCGATTACTACATCTCGGACATCGCCGATACCGACGAGCGAGCCCGCTACGACATCGACGAGGGCTGGGTGCTCATCATCCTGCGCATACCCTACGTCAAGGAGGTGAAGTCGCGCACACCCTACACCACCATCCCCTTAGGTATCATCCTGAAGGGCAACGTCTGCGTCACGCTCTGCAATTTCGAGACCAACATGATGATTGACTTCGTCACCTACCAACAGCGGCGCGGACTGGGATTCACCGACTCCGTCGACATGGTCTTCCGCCTCTTCCTGAGCTCGGCCGTGTGGTACCTGAAGCGACTCAAGCAGATATCGGCGCGCATCGAACAGGCCAAGCTGAACCTCGACCGCAACGTCGACAACGTCGACCTCATAGCCCTCAGCCGCCTACAAGACAGCCTTACGTACTTCGTCACCTCTATCCGCGGCAACGAAAACCTGCTCTCGAAACTGAAGTTCAAACTGCCCGTCGACGAGCTCGATGCCGACATGATTGAGGACGTAAACATCGAAATGAGCCAGGCGCGCGAAACCACCAACATCTACTCCAACATCCTCGAGTCGACCATGGAGACGTATGCCAACATCATCAACAACAACGTCAACAAGGTCATGAAGATGCTCACCAGCATCACCATTATACTGATGTTCCCGACACTCATCACGAGTATGTTCGGCATGAACCTTATCAATGGCATGGAGAACTGGTCGCTCGGCTTCCCCATAGCCCTGGCCATCTGCGTCTTCATCACGCTGTTCTTCTGGTGGTACTTCAAGCGCAAGTCGTGGTTCTGATTTCAACTTTTCTTGCAAATTATTAGGATATTAGGTTAATTTTGCATTAATTTGCAATATGTTTCGCGTTAAGGCGCGAATTATTGTCATACCATGAATCATTAAAAACAAATGAAATGATGGACTCTCTCGAAAAGACCACACAAAAGGAGGACGAGGTGGAAGTTATTGCCACCGAGACCTCAGAGACCCCCGAAACCGTAGAAAACCACGAAGTTCAGGAACCCACAGCCGAGGAAACACCTGCAGCCGACGAGAAAGCCGAACCGCAAATCCCCTTGATGAAGACCAAAGAGGAAGTGCTTGCCCGAGCCCAGGAGATAGCCGCGCAAGCCGACGGAGGCAACAAGCAGGAACTGGAACTGCTGAAACAACTATATTATAAGTATCACAAGGCCGACATGCTGGCCGCCATGCAGGCCTTCGTCGACGCCGGTGGCGCAGCCGAGGACTACCAGCCCGAACCCGACCCCACCGAAGAGCCCTTCAAAGAGGCCATGCAACAAATCCGCCAGTGCCGCGCCAAGCTCATGGCCGAGCAGGAGAAGCAGCGGGCCGACAACCTGGAGCGCAAGCAGGCCGTGATAGAGAAAATAAAACTGCTGGCAACCACACCAGAGGAGGCCGGCAAGTCATACGACACCTTCAAGGAACTGCAGGCCGAGTGGCGCGAGATTGGCCCCGTGCCTGCCGAACACGTGTCGGAAATCTGGAAAAACTATCAGCTCTATGTAGAGCAGTTCTATGATATGCTGAAGCTGAACATTCAGTTCCGCGAATACGACTTCCGCAAGAACCTCGAGGCCAAGACCCTGCTGTGCGAGCAGGCCGAGAAGCTGGCCGAGGAGAAGGACGTCGTGGCAGCCATCAACCGCCTTCAGGCCCTCCACCAGGACTGGAAGGAAATAGGCCCCGTGGCCAAAGAGTTGCGTGAGGAAATCTGGAACCGCTTCAAGGAGGCCAGCACCGTAGTGCGCAAGCGCCACCAAGAGTTCTTCGAAGCCCGCAAGGCGCAGGAGGAGGAGAACCTGCAAAAGAAGTCGGAACTGTGCGAACAGGTTGAGGCCATCAGCATCGACGGCCTGAAGACCTTTGCCGACTGGGATGCCAAGACCAAGGAAATCATCGACCTGCAGGCAACCTGGAAGACCATCGGCTTTGCTCCGCAGAAGATGAACACGCAGATATTCGAGCGCTTCCGTGCCGCCTGCGACAAGTTCTTTGCCGAAAAGGCCAGCTACTTCAAGTCGGTTAAGGAGGAACTCAACGAGAACCTGCAGAAGAAAAAGGAACTCGTAGAAAAGGCCGAGGCGCTGAAGGACAGCACCGAATGGAAAAAGACAAGCGATGCGCTCATCGACCTGCAGAAGCAGTGGAAGTCCATCGGCGCCGTTCCCCGCAAGGTCAGCGAAGACCTGTGGAAGCGTTTCGTGGGCGCCTGCGACCATTTCTTCGAGGCCAAGAGCGCCGCAACGGCCGAAGAGCGTGGCGAGCAGCAGGAGAACCTGAAGAAGAAACAGGAAATCATCGAGCAGCTGAAGGCTCTGGTGGAAAATGTTGCCGAGGCTTCGGCACAGAAGGTGCGCGAGCTGCAGGCTGCCTGGAACGAAATCGGCTTCGTGCCCATACGTGAAAAGGACAAGCTCTACAAGCAGTACCACGAGGTGCTCGACGAAATTTACAAGAAACTGAACCTGAGCCAGGCCGAGCGTCGACTGAACAGCTTCAAGACCACACTCAAGGTTAGCGCCGAAGCCGGAGCTAACACGCTGAGCCGCGAACGCGACCGCCTGATGCGTGCCTACGACATCATGAAGAGCGAGCTGCAGACCTACGAGAACAACATCGGATTCCTCTCGGCAAGCAGCAAGAAAGGCAACTCGCTATTGCAGGAAATCCAGAAGAAGGTCGACAAACTCAAGGACGAGCTGGGATTGCTGAAGGAGAAGATACGCGCCGTGGAGACGGAAATGCGTAATCAGCAGAACCAGGACAAGAAGGCCGAATAACAACACACCGGCGTAATAAAAAGAAGAGAACCTCGCAGCGTTGCGAGGTTCTCTTCTTTGTGTTGGGCTACCCGGACTCGAACCAGGAAAGGCAGGACCAGAATCTGCAGTGTTACCATTACACCATAGCCCAATTGCGACTGCAAAGGTAAGCACTTTTCGCGAATCATCAAAACTTTTCTTGGAAAAAATATGCATTTCACCTAAAAAAACCGTATCTTTGCCCCACTATATATAATATAAGATGAATAATACAGAACTGTTGATTGACAAAATTATAAAAGGCATGCAGGAGAAAAAGGCACACCAGTTGGTGGTTGTCGACCTGAAGTCTATAGAGGATACAATATGTAAGGCTTTCGTTATTTGTACGGGAAACTCGCCCACACACATACAGGCCCTGGCCGACAGCATCGAGGAAACGGTGCGAAAGGAAGCTGGCGAAAAGCCCATGGCCATTGCGGGACTGAGGCAGGCCGAATGGGTGGCCATGGACTATAGCGACGTGATGGTTCACATCTTCCTTCCCGAAGCACGTGACTTCTACGACCTGGAACACCTCTGGGCCGATGCCCAGCTGACAGAGATTGCCGACCTGGATTGAGACGAAAGCGCGAATTAAAAACTTCAACCGTAACATAAATGGCTGACAACAAAAACAACAAGAATAAAGGAAAAATGCCACGCTTCAACCTGAGCTGGTTCTACATCATCATAGCGGTTGTGCTTGGTTTCCTGCTTTGGAACAGCGAAGGCTCGGTGATGTCCGGGGGCATGTCGAAGCAGGCCACGTATAACGAATTCAAGGAGTACGTTGAGCATGGATATGCATCGCGCATCGTAATCTATAAGGAACAGGGCCCCCTGAACATGTATATCAAGCCGGAGCACCTCGGCGACGTCTTCCGCAAGTCGAACGAAAAGCAGCGTAGCGGCGAGTCTTACGTGGTGGTGGAATACGGCTCTATCGAAAAGGTGGAAGAGTTCCTCGAGGAACAGCAAAAGGCTGGTAACTTCAAGGGAGAGCTTACCTACAAGGAGCAGGGCAACACCATGTGGAACATCCTCATCAACTTCGGGCCGTTCCTGTTGCTCATCTTCTTCTGGTTCTTCATCATGAACCGCATGGGGGGCGGATCGTCTGCCTCTAATGGCGGCATGAATATCTTCAACGTCGGGCGCAGCAGGGCCCAGAAAGTGGAGGTCGACGAGAAGACGAAGGTCACCTTTGCCGACGTGGCCGGACAGGCCGGCGCAAAGCAGGAGGTGAAGGAGATTGTCGAGTTCCTGAAGAATCCCAAGAAGTTCACCGACCTGGGCGGTAAGATTCCTAAGGGCGCCCTGCTCGTGGGCCCCCCGGGAACTGGTAAGACCCTGTTGGCAAAGGCTGTGGCTGGCGAGGCCGACGTGCCGTTCTTCTCGATGTCGGGTAGCGATTTCGTGGAGATGTTCGTGGGCGTGGGTGCAAGCCGTGTGCGCGATCTGTTCCGCCAGGCGAAAGAGGCCAGCCCATGCATCATTTTCATCGATGAAATCGATGCTGTCGGTCGTGCCCGCTCACGCAATGCCATGATGGGCGGCAACGACGAGCGCGAGAACACCCTTAACCAGTTGCTGACCGAGATGGACGGCTTCGGCACCAACAGCGGAGTAATCATCCTGGCCGCCACAAACCGTGCCGACATCTTGGATAAGGCGTTGCTTCGCGCCGGACGATTCGACCGCCAGATACATGTCGACCTGCCCGACGTCAACGAACGAAAGGCCATCTTCAAGGTGCACTTGCGCCCGCTAAAGATTGACGACTCACTGGATATCGACTTCTTGGCTCGCCAGACACCCGGATTCTCGGGTGCCGACATTGCCAACGTGTGCAACGAGGCAGCGCTCATCGCAGCCCGTCACGATAAGAAGAGCGTGACTAAGGACGACTTCCTGGCTGCCGTCGACCGCATCATTGGCGGTCTTGAGAAGAAGAACAAGGTGCTGACGGCTGAGGAGAAGCGCACGATTGCGCTGCACGAGGCCGGTCATGCCACCATCTCGTGGAATCTGCAGTATGCCAACCCGTTGGTGAAGGTGACCATCGTTCCGCGTGGGCGTGCCCTCGGTGCTGCATGGTACCTGCCCGAGGAGCGGCAGATAACCACCAAGGAGCAGATGCTCGACGAGATGTGCTCCCTGCTCGGAGGTCGCGCTGCCGAGGAACTCTTTACCGGACACATCTCTTCGGGGGCCATGAACGACCTGGAGCGTGTGACGAAGCAAGCCTACGGCATGATTGCCTACATGGGCATGAGCGACCGCCTGCCCAACTTGTGCTATTATAATAATGATGAATATCAGTTCTCGAAACCCTATTCTGAGGAAACGGCTCGCCTGATAGACCAGGAGGTCCAGAAGATGGTGGGCGAGCAGTATGAGCGTGCCAAGCGTATCCTGACGGAGAAAAGCGAAGGCCATGGCCAGCTGGCGCAGCTGCTGGTTGACCGCGAAGTTATTTTCGCAGAAGACGTTGAGCACATCTTCGGTCCCCGTCCGTGGGCCAGCCGCGCCGATGAAATCATAGAAGGAAGCGAAGAAACAGAAACCGAGAATCAAAGGAGAGAAGACCATGATGCCGAAACAAAGTAACTTGATTGTACGCTCGCTAACGGGCATAGTATTCCTTGTGGTCATGATAGGCGGTATCGTCTATAGTCCACTGACGATGGGACTGCTGTTCACCGTCATTACGGCACTGGCCGTCCATGAGTTTTGCGATATCGTTTCGGAGCGCGAGGATGTTGACATCAACCCCCTGATCTGTTCCGTCTCCGGAGCCTATCTGTTCTTGGCTTTTTATGGTTACCTGAGCGGGTGGACGCCCACTCCCGCCGTCTTCATCCCGTACCTTATCAGCATGGTCTACCTGACGATAAGCGAATTGTACCTGCAGCGTGAAAGCCCCCTTAACAACTGGGCCTACACGATGATGAGCCAAATGTACGTGGCCCTGCCTTTCTCGCTTATTCCCGTGCTCGGCTTTATGTCCGACCCGGCCCATCCCATGGAGATACAGTACCGCTGGATATTTCCCTTGGCCGTGTTCATATTCTTGTGGACGAGCGATACGGGGGCTTACTGTTTCGGGTCTCTGTTCGGACGCCACCGCCTCTTCGAGCGCATTTCGCCCAAGAAGTCGTGGGAAGGCTCTGTGGGCGGAGCCTGTGTGAGCATGGCCGCGGCATGTGCCGTTGCGCATTTCGACAGTAGCCTGACCTTGCCGCAATGGCTCGGCTTTGCACTGGTTGTTGTGGTGTTCGGAACGTGGGGCGACCTTGTTGAAAGCCTGCTCAAGCGTCAGTTGGGCATCAAGGATAGCGGAAACATCCTGCCCGGGCACGGTGGCATGCTCGACCGTTTCGACTCGTCGCTGCTTGCCATTCCAGCAGTGGTGGTTTACCTCTACACGCTGACGTTGCTTTGAGACCCTACACCAGGTGGTAGGCTCCGCCGCCCATCAGGCGAACGATGCCGCGCATCTCAAGGTCGAAAAGCATGCTGCTAAGTTTTCCCACGGGCAGGTTTGTCTCGATGGTCAATTGATTCAGATGCTTGCCGTCGGAGTCCCTCAGTGCGTTGTAAATGAGGGTTTCCTCGGGCGATAGCTCGGGGAAAAGCGTCCGCTGAACGACTTGTTTTCCGTCCTTTTTAGAAATCCAACTCATTGCCTCGACGAAATCGTCGGCCGACTGAATCAGTGCCGCACGGTTTTGCATGATGAGTTTATTGCAGCCAGCCGAGGTCTGGTCGCCTACACGTCCCGGCACGGCAAATACGTCGCGACCGTATTCGTTGGCAATGCCTGCGGTGATGAGGCTGCCGCCATGTTCGGCGCTTTCCACGACCAGGGTGGTATCGGCCATGCCGGCAACGATGCGATTGCGTGCCACAAAGTTCACCTTCTCCGCAGTGCTCTGGCTCATGAATTCGGTCAGCAGTCCGCCTTGCGTGAGCATTTCGATGGCTGTCTGACGATGCATGCGGGGATAGATTTGGTCTAATCCGTGGGCAAGCACGCCAATGGTGGAGAGGCCGTTGGACAATGACTGGCGGTGGACGCAGATGTCGATGCCATAGGCGAGGCCGCTAATCACGAGAACGTCGGGGCACAGCCTTGCCAGGTCCGTCAGGAATCTCTGACAGAAGGTTCGTCCGTATTCCGATGCCTTTCGGGTGCCTACGATGCTCAGGATGCGACGGCTGTTCAGGTCGACAGAGCCGCGGTAATAAAGTAAAATGGGAGCATCGCTGCATTCACGCAGTCGGGCAGGGTAGTCGGCGTCGTCACGGTGGATTATGCGTATGTGGTTCTTGCGGGCAAATTCTATTTCTTGCTCGGCGCGCGCCAGATGTTCGGGAATCTGGGCGATGTGTCTTTCCAGGCGTTCTGTGATTTGGGGAAAGGCATCGTGCAGTGCCGTGCCTGCAGTGGCCAGAGCGGTGGCGCTGCCCATCGTGTCGAGCAATGTCTGCTGAATCTGCGACTGATAAGGCAGTACGCGGGTTAGGGCAATGGTGTAGAGGAGTTCTTGTTCGTTCATTCGAAGAATTTATCCAGCTCGGGGCATTCTGTCGCCAGTTCGCCGTTAATTACAGTCACAATGTCGACCTTAGCCCGGCAGGCGAGCTTCTCGTCGGGCAGTCGCACGATGTCCTGCGAGAAGACATAGCGTATGCCTTCTTTGGCAACTCGCGTGCGCACGACGAATTCGTCGCAACTGCGCAACGGGGTCTTGTATGAAAGGGTGATGCGCGCCACCACGGCATCAATGCCCCGTTGGTGGAGGTCGGCAAAGGAAATGCCCAAGTCAAGCAGCATCTCGTGGCGGGCGTGTTCGGTATAGTGCTGATAGTTGGCATTGTTGACGATGCCTTGCAGGTCGCATTCATAGTCGCGCACCTTCATCTTTAGTTCGTGGGTCATAGGCGGGAATTGAGATATTCGAATCCAAAGTTGCACCGGAGGCAGTCATGCCTGTCGCAGTATTGTCGCTTCAGTTGTATCAGGGCCTGGCTGTCGGCTGCATTGTTTACCTCCAGCCGGCATTCCTTCCACTGGCGTATGATGTAGTTCTGCTCAGCAGGCAGCTGGCGTAGGAGGTCGAGTGTCGTTTCGCGAAGGTTCCAGTCGTTGTGCGTCATGGCGTAGGTATAGAGCACGGGGATGACGGTGTTGATGATAATGAGATTTTGCGAGGCCTTGCTCAGGTGCAACGGCCGTTTCTCCACGGGGCAGCCGAAGATGATATGCTCGTGCCAGTAGGGCGAAGTCTCGGCCACAAGCACTTGGCGCAGGGCTTCAAGGGCGTTGGCTTGCTGCATGGCGTCCTTCAGCTTCGAGAGGCTGATGTTGCCCTTGTGGTAAATCCAGGCCAGCTCGGCTAAGCGGATGTGGGGGAAGTTCTGGGGCCGCAGCCGCAGGTACTTCCATTGCTGGTAGGGCATGATGGCGGTCAGGCCGAACATGTGGCGTTGGTAGTCGAATTCGTGCTGTAGTTGCCGGAAGTAGTCGTCGGCCACCGCCTTGGGGGGAAGGCTTTCCATCTCGAGTAGGCCTGCCATTCCCAGGAATATGGCTTCAATCTGGAAGAGTTCATCGCGGTGTTTCCCTGTCTTGTCCAGCGGTATGCGATGTGCCCAGGTTTCGAAAGCATCGCCGTTGATGCCGAAACCAAAGTTGCGGGCCAGCGTGGTGAACAGGGCCCATTCCCAGTTGCCTTGGGTTTCGGCGAGCCGTTGTTTCACCTTGCCCGAACGTTCCTCAAGCCGCTCAACGACGAGGGTGTCCATCCAGGCGTGTATCTTAAATGGGTTGATGTCGGGAATGACGCGGAAGCAACGCGGGTAGTCTTCTGTCTCCTTCAGGGTCTCGTAGCGCAGGTGCAAGTCGGCAGGAATGTCGAGCTGAACCTGAGGCAGGCGCTTGCCGGTGCTGGTGGTAACCTCGCAGTCGATGACGGAGGCAACGTGCAGGATGACGCTGTCGTAGGCATCGTCCGTGTTGTGCCCGTGGCGGAACCAGTCGCTCGAGCGCAGGTGAATCTCCACGTTGCCAGCCCACATGGTATCGCCGATGCGCACTTTGGCGTTGAAGAAATCAGGGCCGGCATTAGTGTTTGCCAGACCTGGGTCAATAATCTCCACTTCCTGCCCGTCGGTGGTGAGTAAGGCCCTTAGTGGTAAAAGTTTATGCTTCCATGCATAGTGAAGCAGTTTCTCCACGATAGAAATATTAAAAATACATAACAAAAGTACGCTTTTTCGTTGATAATCCCTATCTTTGCACAAAATTTTATTACAAAGATATGAAAATTGCTTTGATAGGATACGGCAAGATGGGGCGCATGATAGAGGAAATCGCCTTGAGTCGTGGTCATGAGATTGTGTGTATCATAGATGTTGACAATCAGGAAGACTTAGATTCGCCCCAGTTCCAGAGTGCCGATGTGGCTATTGAGTTCACGGCTCCCCACGTGGCCTACGGCAACTACCTGAAGGCGTTTAGCCACAACGTGAAGGTTGTGAGTGGCTCGACGGGATGGCTGAAGGAGCACGGCGACGACGTGCGGCGCATGTGCAGCGAGGGCGGTCAAACCCTGTTCTGGAGCAGTAACTTCAGCCTTGGCGTTACGGTGTTTCGTGCCGTCAATCGCTATTTGGCACGTATCATGAACCGTTTCGACAACTATCGGCCCACATTGGAGGAAGTGCATCATATCCATAAGCTCGACCATCCCAGCGGAACGGCTATCACCCTGGCCGAGGAACTGGTGAAGGAGGTCGACCGCATAGATGGCTGGGAGTTCGGCCAGCTGACACAACCCGACGGCACGGTGGAAGGCACGGATACGGTTGCTGCCAACCAGCTGAGGGTGGACAGCATCCGGCGCGGCGAGGTGCCGGGCATCCACAGCATAAAGTGGGACTCGGATGCCGACCAAATTACGATTACCCATGATGCTCACAGCCGGCGCGGCTTTGCCCTCGGTGCGGTGTTGGCAGCCGAGTACACGGCCCAGCACAAAGGGTTGCTCACGATGGACGACCTTTTCCAGTTCTAATTACATATTAATGTATAGTACAAATCTCCCCATATCGACTTTATGAAAAAGAAAGAAGAAAAACCCGTTACATGGAAAGATTGGGCCTACGGAATAGGATTCAGCGCCTTGCTCATTGCTTTCCTTGTGTGGATACGTGCTTCGTTTTGGTTCTACCTGACTGTGCCCTTCGTGTTCGATGCCTATGTTACCCGCAAGGTGAACTGGGGGTGGTGGAAGGAACTTGAGAATCCCGTCACGCGCACGATCATGAGTTGGGTCGATGCCATCGTGTTCGCCCTTGTTGCCGTATACTTTGTTAATATATATATATTCCAAAACTACACTATTCCATCGAGTTCTCTGGAGAAGAGCCTTCTCGTTGGCGACTATCTCTATGTGTCGAAGACGTCTTATGGCCCTCGTGCCCCGATGACTCCGCTGAGCATGCCCTTGTGTCAGCACACGTTGCCCATCGGCGGCATCCAAAGCTACATTACGTGGCCCAGCTGGGAGTATAAGCGCATCTCGCCCAAACCCGTGCAGCTGAACGACATCGTGGTGTTCAACTATCCTTCTGGCGACACGGTGGCCCTGAATGCTCAAAACCAGGACTACTATGGGATTTGCTACGAGGTGGGTCGCGAGCTTTATCAGCAGAATTTCGGTGCCCTGGAACTCGACAGCATGAAGACATTGGAGCGTCGCCGCATGTTCAGTAAGATTTATTCCATGGGTGTGGACTACGTGAAGCAGAACGCCCAGCAGTTTGGCGACGTCGTTTGGCGCCCGGTTGACCGTCGCGAAAACTATGTGAAGCGTTGCGTGGGACTTCCTGGCCAGACGCTGGAAATCAAGGACCGCATCGTGTATCTCGACGGCAAGGCCAACAAGGAGCCCGACAACGTGCAGTATCTCTATCAGGTTGAGCTAGTCCAGGGCTCTCTGCCTGAGGACTTCATCCGTGAGATTGGGCTTTCCTTTGAGGACTACCGCGATTTGTATAATGCAGGACTGTGTCCGCTGACACAAAAGATGGTGGATGCCATGAAGGCCCGCCCAGACCTGGTGGGCAACATCCAGCTGTTCCCGATGAGCGAGGATCGCCTTTATCCGCTGAATGGCAATAAACACTGGACTGTGGACAACTACGGCCCCATATGGATTCCCGCCAAGGGAGCCAGCATCACGCTGAATCTCGACAACCTGCCCGTCTACGAGCGTTGCATCAAGGAGTATGAGGGCAACACCCTGGAGGTGAACGACAAGGGCGAGATTCTCATTAACGGCGAGAAGGCGGACAGCTACACGTTTAAGATGGACTACTACTGGATGCAGGGCGACAACCGCCACCGCTCGGCCGACTCGCGTTTCTGGGGCTTCGTGCCCGAGGACCACATCGTGGGTAAGCCCATCATGATATGGTACTCCAAGAGTCCCGACTATGGTATCTTCGATGGCGGAATCCGCTGGAAGCGCCTGTTCCGATGGGTCGATAATATCAAATGATGATTTTCCCGTCCTATTATCTTGCTCCCATATCATACTATGCCCTTCTGGCACAAGCCGATGAGGTGGGGATAGACGTCGCGTCGCCCTACCGCAAGCAGTCGCTTCGCAACCGCTGCTGGATAGCGTCGCCCAACGGGCCGCTGGCGCTCACGGTGCCTGTGGTGAAGTTCGTTCCCTACCACACTCCCATGCGGGACATCCGCATCAGCGACCACGGGAACTGGCGCCACCTGCATTGGAATGCCCTCGTGAGCAGCTATAGTCGCACGCCTTACTTCGAGTTTTATGCCGATGAATTCGCGCCTTTTTACGAGAAGAGGTGGGATTTCCTCGTCGACTATAATGCGGCGCTCCAGCAAATGCTTTGCCGCGAGCTGGAGATAAGCCATGCAATGGGTGAGCCCGAGGAATACCGTCGCGAGGCCACGGACAATACTATTCTTCAGCCCGAGGATTACTATTCTTCCGGGCAAGACAATGCGTCGCAAGGGCAGGCGCGATACTATCAACTTTTCAGCGACCGCCAAGGCTTCATGCCCAACCTCAGTATTGTCGACCTCCTGTTCAACATGGGGCCGGAAAGTATTCTCTATTTGTCAACATGGAAACAGTAACGTTAGATAATGGATTGCGCATCGTGACCGACCGACGGCCGGGTCAGGTCGTTTATTGTGGCATAGCGGTGGATGCCGGCACTCGTCATCAGCTCGACGATGAGTCGGGAATGGCCCATTTCATCGAGCATATGTCGTTCAAGGGAACCACGCGCCGCCGTTCGTGGCACATCATAAACCGCATGGAGTCGGTTGGCGGCGACCTGAATGCCTATACGGGCAAGGAACACACCGTCTACTATTGCTCCATCCTGCGCCAACACCTCGGCCGAGCCCTCGACCTCCTGTTCGACATCACCCTCCACAGCACATATCCCCAGCACGAACTGGAGAAGGAGGTGGAGGTCGTTGCCGACGAAATTGAGAGCTACAATGACTCGCCGGCCGAGCTCATCTACGACGACTTCGAGGCACAGCTATTCCCCCGCCATCCGTTGGGACGCAACATCCTGGGCGATGCTCAGCGCTTGCGCCAGTATAGCTCGGCCGATCTGCAGCGCTTTGCCAACCGCCTCTATCATCCCTCGCGCATGGTCCTGTTCGTCTATGGCGACGTCACGCTCAAGGATGTTTTGCGAGGCAAGTGGCGAAAAATTGCCGAGCGCGAGCCTTCCTGCCCCCAGCCCCTTATCCCTGCGTCCCAGCCGCCTTCGTCGCTCGCTGCGCCACAACAGCTAACGGTGAGCAAGAACACCCATCAGGCCCACGTGGTGACGGGTTGCCAAACCTACGCACTGAGCGATTCGCGATACATGGGGCTCTATCTGCTCAACAATATCCTGGGAGGGCCCGGCATGAACTCGCGGCTGAACCTTTCCCTGCGCGAGCGTCGGGGGTTGGTCTACACGGTGGAAAGCTGCCTGACGGGCTACACCGATGTGGGCGTATGGACAACCTATCTGGGATGTGACCACAACGACGTAGAGCGTTGCCTAAAGCTGATGCGGCAGGAGTTGGACCGACTCGTCGATAGTCCCCTCTCCTCAACCGTCCTGGCGGGCGCCAAGCAACAACTGCGAGGCCAGGTGGCCCTGTCGTGGGAGAATGGCGAGAACGTGGCCATCGGGATGGGGCGGCGTATGCTGCACCTCGGGCAAACCCTAACGCTGCAGCAGTATTGCGAACAGATTGATGCGCTCGATGCCACGCAATTGTGGGACATCGCTCAGCAAACATTCGTCCCCCAGCGTATGCTCACGCTCGTCTATTCCTGACGCAACCATTTATCGCGCACACTTTAGCATAGTTTAATAATTGTTGCTTTGTGTTCTCATTGGAAATGATTACCTTTGCAGCGCATTATAAGAGAAATACATAAATAATATATTGTAATGATGAAAAAATCAATTCTTTTTACGCTGCTTGCATCGCTCGTGCTGACGGGCTGTAGCAAGCTTGGAAAACTCACAGCCGACAACTTTAAGGTAACCCCCACTCCCCTGGTAGAGACTGGAGGCGAGGTTCCTGTCCAGATAACGGCTACCTTCCCCGAAAAGTTCATGAAGAAGAAGGCCCAGATAACGGCCACCCCCGTCCTGCGCTATGCAGGCGGCCAGACAAGCGGCCAGAGCGTGACCTATCAGGGCGAGAAGGTGGAAGGCAACGGCACAGATGTCAACTACAAATTGGGCGGCACCTATAACATGAAGGCTAACTTCCGCTACACCCCGGAGATGCTGCGCAGCGACCTCTACATGACCTTCGAAGCCAAGCTGGGAAAGAAAGTGAAGCAGATACCTGACGTGAAGATTGGCTACGGCGTGCTGGCCACCGAGGACCTGCTTTCGCGTTGCCTCGACGGCACAAACCTGTCAGTGGCTCCCGACCAGTTCCAACGTGTCATCGAGCAGAAGCAGGAGGCCAACATCAAGTTCCTCATTGCCCAGTCAAACCTGCGCACCAGCGAGCTGCAGAGCGTGAGCATCAAGGACCTTGTAGCCGTGCTGAAGGAAATCAACGACGATGCTGAAGGCCGCGCCCTCGATGCCATCGAAGTCAGTGCCTATGCTTCGCCCGACGGTCGCTATTCGTTCAACGAGAAACTGGCCGAGCGTCGACAGAATGCCAGCGCCGACTACCTGAAGAAGGAACTCAAGAAGATTAAGATGGACGCCGATATCAACACCCGCTATACGGCAGAGGACTGGGACGGCTTCCAGGAACTGGTGGCTGCAAGCAACCTGCAGGACAAGCAGGTCATCCTCAGCGTTCTCTCCATGTATAAGGACCCCGAGGAGCGCGAGCAGCAGATACGCAACATGAGCGCCATTTATACAGACATCAAGGATGGTATTATGCCCGAGCTGCGTCGTGCGCGCCTCATTGTAAACTACGAGATAATCGGTCGCAGCGACGAAGAGATTCTGAACCAATATAAACAGGATGCCTCGAAGCTGAGCCTCGAAGAGCTCGTCTACGGAGCCACCATGCTTGTTGAGACTCCTGCCGAGCAGAAGGACTGGAACCAAACGATTCAGCGCCTCTATCCCAGCGACTATCGTGCCCTGAACAACCAGGCACATGTGGCTTACGCCCAGGGTGACTATGCCGCAGCTGCTGAGTATCTGGCAAAGGCTCGCAACGTTAACGCTCGTTCCGCTGAGGTTAACACCAACCTGGCCATGATGGAACTGCGCAAGGGCAACCTCGGACAGGCAGAGACCTATCTGGCTCAAGGTTTCGGCGCCGAAACTTATAACGACGTGCTCGGCTGCTACAATCTGGCCAAAGGCAACTACGCACAGGCAGCCCAGAACCTGAATGGCAAGAACACCAACGCAGCAGCTCTGGCCCAGATTCTCGCCACTGACTATGCCTCGGCCCGTCAGACGCTGGCCAACGTGAAGAAGGCCGACGCCACAACTGATTACCTGCAGGCAGTGCTGGCCGCTCGCACCAACGACACAGCCAACGTGGTTTCAAACCTGCGTAAGGCTATCGAAAAGGATGCTTCGCTGAAAGCCCGTGCCAAGGATGACCTCGAGTTCGCCTCCTTCGCCAGCACGATTGCCAGCTTGGTAAACTAAGTGTCCCAAGCATTCTCGCGGAGTGCCAAGAATAACGATGAAACCGTACATTATTCTTATCTCAACCTTCCTCCTTGCAGCCTGTGGGCCGCAGCGAGGAAGGTTGCGTATTAAGGGGGAGTACGACAACTTGCCGCAGGCCGACCTCTTGCTGTATAGTCCGGACGGCGGCATCTCGACCGTCGACACGCTACATGTCGTCAAAGGAAAGTTCACCTATGAAACGTCGGTGGACGACAACTCGGAATCCTATACGTGGGTCATTCTGTATCCCAACTTCCACACGTTGACCTTTGTGGCACGTTCGGGTTCTGATGTGCGCATCAAGGGCGATGCGCTCAGCTTGGGTAACGAGGAGGTTAAGGGAGCCGACTCACTGGTTCATGAAACGGAAATGCAGGTTCCAAGTCCGCTTGCTGTTGGCAAGAAACTGCCCAAGTCCGACATCGTGAAGCAGACCAAGGGGAAGTGGCTGCTCATAAGTTTTTGGGCAAACTGGAAGCATGGTTCCTCTATGGTGAGTTACTACACGCAGCAGGCCTTGCAGCAGTACCCCGACAGCCTTCAGGCGCTCACCTACAACCTTGACGTCAGTCCCCAAAAGACGAGTGAAAACGTCACCGACACCCTTAAATGGAAGACTTATTGCGACTACAAGGGGTGGTCAGGTCCCCTGCTGTCGAAGTACGGCATCCGCAATATCCCCTTCTATATATTGGTCGACCCCAAAGGCAAGATTGCAGCTATGGGAGGCGATTACAACCGCGACATTAAGTCGGCCATGCAGAAGATAGGTGGTGTGAAGTAAGATACGTTTCCATTCGTTAATATTAAAGGGTCGTGGTGATTGCCACGACCCTTCATTTGTATCTGCGTCTGCAGTCCCTTTGCTATGCGTCTTTCTTAATGGTAGCGTTCACGGTACCGCCGTTCTTGGTGTAGGTACCCACTCTGATGCCGCGGCTCTTCGTGCCCGTATTGGTGACAGTAATCGTGCCCGCGTTAACGGTGAGGTTGCCATCGACCTTGATGCCCATGCAGCGGTGTGGGTCGTCAGCGTCTGCCGCGGCCGTGCACAGGCCACCCTTGGCAGCGATGGTGATGGATGTCTTGCCGCTTTCTTCGCCAACCACCATGTTGCCGTCGGTCTGGATGCCGCGGCTGCCGTTGCCCGAGGCGGTGATGTTGAAGGTTCCGCCCTGGATGGTGATAAGGCTGTCGCACTTGATGCCCTTGCAATCCTCGTGGGCCACTTCGATGTTGATGTTACCACCATTAATGATGACCTGTCCGTTGTTCTCGTCATCGGGGTCGGGGGTTATGTCGTCGTCGAGCGTTGTCACTTCAACCTGTATGCCGTCGGCCTGCGTGGTGGAGGTGATGTTCACGGTGCCGCCGCTCTGCAGGTAGTATTGTCCCACGTGTATGGCATCGCCTGCTGCGCCCAGGATGTTAATGACGCCGGTCGATTTTTTCAGCTGCATGTATTCCTTTGTCTTGATGGCATGGGTGAGATTTCCCGTTACGTTAAGCGTGCCGCCGCCTTCGAACTCGACGTGGCCTTTACAGTAGAAGCATGCTTTCTGATCTCCGGCAGCGTAGTCGCTCAGCGTATTTGTTGTGCTATCCTCCAGTATCACGGCGATGCGCTTACCGCACAGGATATTCAGCGCTGCGCCCTGTTGGCTTTGAAGCGACAGGCCGTTAAGACTCAAGGTTGACTTATACGTGCCGTTGTAGGTGAACGAACCATTGGTCGAGGAACCCGTCAGCTGGAACTCGGTTTCGTCGGTTTCGTTGGTGTTGGTGATAACCACATGGGCGCCGTTCACTTCGGCCGTAATCTCCTCGGCCAAGTCTGTGGGGATGTCTACGGTTGCCGATGTCCCGTTATAGGTTATGGATACCAGCCGTGCATTAGCTACGGTGTCAATTGTGGTAGTGTCAATTGTGGTAGTGTCAGTTGTGATAGTGTCAGTTGTGGTTGTGTCTTTGGCTTCGGTATTGTTTTCCGAACCGCTGTTGCTTGGTGTCACTTCGTCGTCGCCGCAACCAACGACGGCAAACGAGGCCGCGAATAAGGCTGCAAAAAGCCAAAAATGTAGTTTTTTCATCTTCTTAATAAGGTTATTTAGAACTTAAAGTTATAGCCAACGGAGATGGCGTGGATGTTTTGGTCGCCGTCGTCGTCGTTCTCGTGGTTGAAGACATATCCAAGGCCCACCTGGTGCTTCTTGGTTATGCTGTAGTCGACGCCCACGATGGTGCGAATCTTGTCAAGGTGCATCTTTTTGCTGAAGTCGTTGTGCGTCTCCACGCTTACGTAGGGTTCCCACTTGAGACCCTTCTTGTCGAGGCCGATTTTCAGGCGCGAGCGCAGCAGGTGGCGATTCTTGTGCGGCTTGTGGTCGGTGGTGTAGGTGATGTCGTCTATTATGCCGTCGTAGTTTTTGTCGCGCATCTTTGTGCGGTCGACGTCGCGTGGCGATTGATAAGTGTACTGGTATCGTTCGCGCAGGGAGAAGCGTATCAGCTTGCTCACACGATACGTGCCGGTGACGTCCAGCGACAGTCGGTGACGCAGGGCCCAGTTGTTGTCGTCCACGTTATAACCATTCCATTTTCCCGTTTTATCTGATAAGTGGTCTTTCCACTCGTCCTGATTGTTCTTGGCAATGAAGGTGTATCCCAGGCCGAACTTTACGTATTTGTTCACTTTGTAGCTCAACCCGGCGCTCACGTCGGTGCGGCTCGACCAGTCGAACCAGTCGAGAGTGCGGTGGCCGGCACTGGCCTCCACGCTCAGGTTGTAGGGCAGAGCCTTGCTCACGCCCACCTCGGTCCACACGCCACCTGTGTTGTCTGCAGCCCTCAAAGTTGAAAGTTGAAAGTCGAAAGTTGAAAGTTGAGCTACGCCAAATAACATAGCACCAATAAGCAACGCCCTCTTCTTGTGCATAGACATATCTTTCATTATTGCGTTATATTTCAATATTCAATTTTCAATCTTCAAGCTTCAGCTTCTTGGCATACGGTTCACCTCGGCAATACTGCTGCCTCGGTCGGCATCGTTGTTGTAGAAGATGCGTATGAGCACGGCATCCTTCAGGTAGTCAATCATGCCCACCTCGACGCGCTCGATTTTCAGTCCGGTGCGCTTTTCCAGGTCGGCTTTGAGTTCTTCGCGTTTGTCGGGGGCAACCAAGCTGACGTTGTCGTACTTGATGTACTTCGAGCAGCTGTCGGACAGTATTTTGCTGCTCTCGAAGAGCCAGGCCATAAAGATGAATACAAGGTTGACGAAGACGATGGTGACAAAGCCCACGCCATCCCAGTATTGGGCCTTGGGGTGGTAGTCGCCCTGGGCCACGGCGTTGATAACGCTCAGCGCAATGAGCATGAACAGGTATGTCATCTCGCGGATGGGCACGGCCTCGGTGCGGAAACGCATGATGCCGAAGATGGCAAACAGACCCATAGCGGCTCCGAGTTCCATGCCGCCACCCTCCATCAGGCTCACGAGCAGGAAGATGCTCATGGACATGAGGATGAAGATAAACATGTAGTCGCGCCTGCGGCTGTGGGGATAATAGAACTTCCGCGCGACGATATACACCACGATTAGGTTGATGACGAAGCGGATGATGAGTGAAATGAACTGTTGCGGATCGAAGAGTGTCACGCCGAAAAGCTCACCCAGTCGGTTGTTGATGTCGGTGAAATCCATCATTTGGTAGAAATCCATGAGTATCAGATTATTTATTGTTTGTTACTATCTTATATATATTAGTTACCGTAGTCGCTTCTTTCCGGTTTGGTCAGCATCGTTCCAGCTTGGCGCCAACGAGTTTCTCCACCCACACCATCTTCTCCATGAACATGTTGTGTTTCAGGTGGCGGTTCGTCATGACCGAGCCGATGCAGTACTTGCTGAAGCCCGAGGGCTTGATGCGCAGGTGGCGCAGGACGTCGAGGATGGGGCTGTAGACGTTGCCGTCGCGCTTCAGCTCGATGATGACGAGGTCGCCCGTCTGGGCGTCGGCCTGCGTCTCGAAGTTGTGGAATTGCACGTTGAAGTCGATGGTCAGGCGTTCCGTCTTTTCGTAGTTCACGAGGGTGATGCGGTGGAAATGGTTCTGCACCGTGGGGTGGAAAGCGTCGAGGCTGCTGTGCACCAGCTTGTCGAGGAACGGGTCGGCCTCGGCCTGCACGGTCTTCACCTCCTGGCTGGGAACCTCGATGCGCTTTTTCTTCGTACGCCCGTGGTTGTTCTTTGTCTTAACCTCCAGGAAGGTCAGGTCGCTGCCAACGTAGGTGCGCACCCTCACCTTCTGACGGGGTGCCCGTCCGTTGTGGTGGTCAAAGTAGAAGCGCAGCGTGTCGGTGTCCCAATAAGTGGTAATGTATTCGGCAATCATGCTTTCGTTGGTGAATTGGGCATAGTACTTACCTTGCACCATCTTCAGCAATTCTGCCAGTTTGTGTTTGTTCGTCACAAACTTGGTGTCAGTGCGATTCATGAGTTTGATGCCTGACATTTCCTCCAGCGTAATGGGTTTTAGCTGGTTAACTAAGTCCACAATACGCTCATCTATATTGGTGTTTTTGGTCATAGATTGTGGCAAAGATATAAAATAATCAACAAATAGCAATTGAATATTAATAATTAATTTGTAATTTTGCCCTAAACCAAACAAATTAAAACCATTTTGCTATGTTAGATGTAAAGCAAACCCTTAACGAAGCCGAGGAGAGATTCGAGGAAACCGTGATGTATCTCGAGGACGCCTTGGCCCGCATCCGTGCCGGAAAAGCCAATATCAAGTTGCTGGACAACATCCGTGTCGACAGCTATGGTTCGATGGTGCCCCTGAACAATGTTGCCGCCGTGAACACCCCCGACGCGCGCACCATTGCCATCAAGCCCTGGGACAAGAGCATGTTCCGTGTAATCGAGAAGGCCATCATCGACAGTGACCTGGGCATCATGCCCGAGAACAATGGCGAGGTCATTCGCATCAACATTCCGCCTCTCACCGAGGAGCGCCGTAAGCAGCTGGTTAAGCAGTGCGGCAAGGAAGAGGAACAGGCCAAGGTGAGCGTGCGCAACGGTCGCCGCGACATTATCGACAAACTGAAGAAAGCCATCAAGGACGGCCTGGCCGAGGACGCCGAAAAGGATGCCGAGGACAAGTTGCAGAAGCTTCACGATAGGTATATCAAGAAGATAGAGGAGCTTCTCGCCGCCAAGGAGAAAGAAATCATGACCGTTTGATGACAGGTACGGTCATTAAGAACACTGGGAGCTGGTACATCGTCCGTGAGGGCGATGGCCGGCTTTTTTCGTGCAAGGTGAAGGGCAATTTCCGCCTGCGCGGCATACGCAGTACCAATCCCGTGGCCCTGGGCGACGTGGTGGACTTCATCGACAACGGCGACGGCACGGGCCTCATTTCCGAAATCCGCGACCGCCGCAACTACATCATTCGCAAGGCGTCGAACCTTTCAAAGCAGAGCCACATACTGGCCGCCAACGTCGACCAGGTGGTACTCCTGGTCACGGTTGCCCATCCCGAGACGAGCACGACGTTTGTCGACCGCTTCCTCGCCTCGGCCGAGGCCTACCGCATTCCCGTTCTTCTCGTTTTCAATAAAACCGACCTCTACGATGAGGCTCAGCTGGAGCAGATGCGTCAGCTGATGAACCTCTATTCGGGCCTCGGGTATCAGTGCCTGGCCTGTTCGGTGTTGCGGGGCACGGGCATGGAGGGACTGCGCGACATGCTTTGTGGCAAGACGACGCTCCTTAGCGGAAACAGCGGCGTGGGGAAGTCGACGCTCCTCAATGCCCTCATCCCTGGTCTCGACGTTCGCACCGATGAAATCAGCCTTTCGCACGACACGGGCCAGCACACCACCACCTTTAGCGAGATGTTCGACCTGCCGGAAGGCGGCTCAGTCATCGACACGCCGGGCATCAAAGGCTTCGGTACGTTCGACATCGAGCGCGAGGAACTGGGCCACTATTTCCGTGAGATATTCGAGATAGGGCAGGGGTGCCGTTTCCAGGACTGCACCCACACCCACGAGCCGGGATGCGTAGTGCTCGAGGCCGTGGCCGACGGGCGTATCGCTGCCAGTCGCTACACGTCGTACCTGAGCATGCTCGACGACAAGGACGCCGACCGCTATCGCAAGGGCTACTGACGCCGTGTCGCTGCTTATTCCTTTGTTTTCTTATTGCGCGGGTGACACGTGAGGATTTCCTCGCGCAGGTGCTGACGGTCGAGATGCAGGTAGATTTCGGTCGTCGATATGCTCTCGTGCCCAAGCATGGCCTGCACGCCGCGCAGGTTGGCCCCACGTTCTAGCAGGTGGGTGGCAAAGCTGTGGCGGAAGGTGTGGGGCGAAATGTCCTTCTGGATGCCGGCTGCCGCGGCGTGCAGCTTGATGTTGTGGAATACGGTGATGCGGCTCATGCGGCGCCCGCGGGCCGTGAGGAACACGAAGTCCTCCTCGCCGGGCTTCACGTCGATGCCCTGTCGGACCACGAACCACCGGCGCAGTTCGTCGATGGCGGTTTGCGATATGGGGATGAGGCGGTCCTTGTTGCCCTTGCCGTGGACATGTATGTATCCCTCCTCAAGAAAGAGATTCGAGAAGGTGAGGTTGCAGAGTTCCGACACGCGCAGTCCGCAACTGTAGAGCGTCTCCACGATGGCCCGGTCGCGCACGCCCTCGTCCTTTGACTGGTCGATAACTTGTTCAATTCGGTCGATTTCATCGAGGGAAAGCACCTCTGGCAGGTACACGCCGCGCTGGGGCGAGGCAAGCAATTCCGTGGGGTCGTTTTCGATTTCCTTTTCTATGAGCAGGAACTTGTAGAACGAACGCACGCCGGCCAGTATGCGGGCAATGGTCTTGTGCGATATGCCGCGGTCGAGCAGCGAGCCGGCAAACTGGTCGAGCTGCTGCAGGCTGACGGTGCGGAAGTCGATGCCCTCGCTCGCGTAGTAGTCGATGAGCTTTTGCAGGTCGCGCATGTAGGCGTCGAGCGTGTTCGGGGAGAAGGATTTCTCCAGCCTCAGGTACTGCTCGTAGCGCCGCAGGATGGGCGTCGGCAGAGTGCCGTTGTTCCTTAGCTGCCTCATGGTTTCTTCGTCAATGGGATTCGCGCGAAATGGTTTTTCACTTGCAAAGATAGGAATAAAATTCAAGAACCAAGCAAAAAGAGAAGGAGGATGCACGTTTTGCGGCATCCTCCCTGCTCACTCAAGAGTTAGCTATGTTATTGATGTTACTTGAGTTCTTACTTGTGATTCAGGCCTCCGAAGTCGTAGCCGATGGTTAGGCCTTCGAGAACGTGTACGTGGATGCGTGCCATGTGAGTCTCGAAGAAAATGTGCGAGCCCATGTGGCTGATCTGGTCCAATACTTCGTTTTCGCCCATCTCCTCCTCGATGTAGTCGCGCCAGGGGCAGTAGGATACCAGGATGTACTTGCCGTTCTTATAGAAGACAGACTGGGAGACGTCGTAGTTATCCTTGTCGCTCACTGCGTCGGCATCGTCGCCGAGGTCATTGCACTCAACGGGCTCGCCCAGTGACTTGCGGGCCTGGTTCTTGAAGTCGAGGTAGTCCTTGTAGGTGAGCTCTCTCTTTTCCTTATTGTAGAAGAAGAGCAGCACGCCCTTGCCCGCCTTCGGGCTTTCGGTAATCTGTATGGCGGCGGTGGGGTTAAGGCCGCTAATCCACGGGGTGAAGCTGGGGAACGAGGCTTCCTTCTCGGTTACCTTGTACAGAGTCTTGGCCTTCATGAGCAGCGGGCAGGTGAAGTCGGCGTTGATGGTGGCGTTGGGCTCATGGGTAGCCGGAATGTCGTTTGAGCTAAATATGGCGTCGCCCGTGATTTGGATACGGTAGTTGCCGTCGCTGTTCTTCGTGACGTTCACCTTACCGTTTTGCACGCCTTCGCCTTCCTGTCTGTACAGGCTACCGTAAAGGTATTGCTGGCCTACGTTCTGGTAGAACGAGTAGTAGTAGTCGGTGAAGTCCTTCTTGCTATCCGAGTAGCCGAAGATGCTGAGGTCTACGCCGTAGCTGCCAGTTTCATAGTCGCCGGCGTATAGGTTGAGGCTGAGTCGGTCGCCGATGATGGATAAACCGTTCAGGTCCTCAAAGCTAACGTTGGGCACGGCCATGTTGTAGCTGCCGCTGCCGTCCTTCATCGTGAAGGTTGCCTTGCCGCCGGTCGTTGTAGCACCACTGATGGCGATGTTGAAGGCTTGGTCTTTGCCGTCGAGTGTGATGTCGTAGCTTGCGGTGGTGCCATCGATGGCGCGCACCTTCAGCACGGCTGCGCCCTTGTAGTCGGGAGCCTGCATATAGAACTTACCATCCTTGTCGCTGTGAATCTTGGCGGTTTCCTTGCCGTCGTACTCAAGCCACAGCGTGGTGATGTTGCCGCCAACGCCGGTGTTCGTCACCTTACCGCTGATGCTGGGCAGTGCGGGCAGGATGATTTCGACTTCCTTTGTCTGGCCGCCAGCGGTCAGGGCCTCGACGGTCTGCTTAACCTCGCCTTCGTAGTTGCCGTAGTCTTTCGAGTGGACGGTGACATAGAGCGTAGTGTTGATGGGCACGTAGAGTTCGGCCACACCATTCACGTTGGTGAAGACGGAGCGCTGTCCGTCGATGTCCACCTTCACGTTGGGTATCACAACGCCCTTGTCGTTCTTCACGGTAATCTTCAGCGTGGCGCGGCTCAAGGGATAGTCGAGGTTCACCCAAGAGAAGTGCTTCACGGTGCCCACGTAGGCATTGAGTGAGGCGTTGTACTTGGCCACTCCCTCTTCTTCCCAAAGGCCAGTCTGCTCGTTGAAGCTCCAAAGGGGAATCTCCTCGGGCGTGTTGTTCTTAAACTTCTCAGGCACGGGGAAGGTGAGCGTTGCGGGCTTGCCGTCGGCCAGCTGAAGCTTCTCACCGTTGTTGCCCTTCAGGTCCACCTTGGTCATACCATAGGAGATGAGCTGCACCTGCTCGCCGCCGTTCTCCTGACTGCGCACGGCTGCCAGGTCGCCGCCGGGCATCATGTCGGCAAAGTTTTCGTTGTCGGGGTTCAGATAGGTCATATCGGTTTGGACGTATCCCGTGTACTCCTCGCCTGTAGCGTCGTTTTTGAAGCTGTTCGAGTCGAAGTCGGCCTTCATGCCGCTTTCAGTTTCGACGTTGTACGACATGCCCGAATCTTTGTAACCTGATGCGTGGTCTTCGCCCCAGTTTGAGCTCATCACAACTTCCCAGACGCTGCCGTCGGTCGTGGGCATCGAGCGAACCACTTCGATGTAGCCCGCGCGGGTGAATTTAACGATGGTTCGGCCGTTCACGGAGTTCACCTTCTCAAAGACGAAGCCACCGTCCTTGCCGGTAACGACTTTCTCGGTTCCCGAGGTTACTGTAACGCCGCTCAGGGCGTTGCCTTCGCTGTCCTTGACGAAGCCGGAGAGAGCCGCCATCTTCATCGACGCGGGGGCTACGGCTGTGCCCGGCGAGATGCCGCCCTGCTGTGTGGGAGTCCCGGGGCCGTCCGGAGTGTCGTCACTGCTGGAGCAAGCCGTAAAGGCAATCGCTCCCATGAATAGGCTGGCAAGCAGCCAAAGATTTGTTTTTTTCATAGTGCACCTGTTTAAGTTATACATTAAATTTGTGTGTACTTTTGTTATCACGACAACAAAAATGGTGGTTTTCGTCTTTCCTCTGCGTCTCATATTGGGAATTTGTAGTATCAAAATAGGAAATAGTGCCTTTTTGCCCCTTTTTAGGCACGGGTTTTCCCTATTTTGAGAATAAAACTTTATACCTTTGCCACCGTTATGTGGATACAGTTCTTTTATATGCTGCCCATGTTGGTGTGCCTCTTTTGGGCCGTCACCCTGTTAGTCGACTACTTGTCGGGCCGCTCGCGTGCCGTCCTTGCCCTGCATGTGTTCATGTTGATGACCACGGTGCTCTATTTTGGCCACTACGCCTTCTTCGCGTGGCAGTCGGGCATCCTTGCCCTGAGCGACACGCTCTATGGCATGGCCAACCTGGCCGTCTACCCGCTATACCTTATCTATATTATCAGGCTCACCCACGAGCGTGTGCGCCCGTGGCAGTACCTCATTCTGTTGCCGGCCCTGCTTGCGCTGGTTGCCTACGGCACGCTCTATGCGCTGATGACGCCCCAGGAAACCGAGCGTTTCCTCTCCCTCTACCTTCGCCACAACCAGACCAGCGGCCTCGGTGGCGCGGCGCTCTGGCAGGCAGGGGCACACATCGTCAGTCGATACCTTTTCGTGGCACTGGTGGTCATCGTCCTGCTCAGGGGTTATGCCTACCTGAGTGCATTCGAACGCCAGGTGGCTGCGCTCTATGCCGACATCGAGGGCCGCACGTTGAGGCCCATCCGCATTATCCTCCACCTGCTCCTCTTCACCTCGCTCGCCTCCGTCGTGTTCAGCATTGTCGGTCGCTATTCGTTCTATAATAACGCGCTGCTCGTGGCTCTGCCCTCACTGATGTTCTCGATGTTGCTCTATTGCATTGGCTATGCGGGCCACCGCCCGATGTTTTTCTCCGACGACCTGCTCGCCGAACAGCAGGCCACGGGCATGGTGACGGCCGGCGCGCCTTCCGACAGGCAGGAATACGTGTCGCAGACGCGCATGAAGGCCCTGGCCGAGGACATCGAGCGACTGATGCTCGACGAGCAGTTCTTCCTCAGGCACGATGTGCGCGTGGCCGACGTGGCCCGCCAGCTGGGCACCAATGGAAAGTACGTGTCCATTGCCATCAACCAGGTGCTGGGCATGTCTTTCACCGACTATGTCAACCGCATGCGCATAGGCCATGCTTGCGAACTTCACCGCAAGCAGCCCAAGCTCACCGTGGGCGAGGTCGCGCGTCGTTCGGGCTACGATTCCATGCAGTCCTTCTACCGTAATCTCAAACGTTGGGGCAAAGATATGTGGGTATGAGTCGCCCGTGGCCCGTAACTTCCGCCAAAGGTTAACTTAACCCGCTGCTGCAGATTAACTTAACTGTCCGTTAAAGGTTAACTTAATTTCCGGCCTAAGGTTAACTTAATCTCTCCCGTAGGTCCTATTTATTGTATTCGATGACGAGGCGTCGGCCGACAATGCGCGCCGCGAAGCCTTGTCGCTCGTTTCCTGCCAGCAGTTGGTCGGCGCTCGTGCCGCTCTGCTGGAGGCGCAGGGCCAGCAGCCCCATGGTCATGCGGAAGTTTATCTCCACGCAGGGGTGGATGCGCCCGTCCCTGAGCCGCATCATGTCGATGCCCACGGGACCTCGGTAGCTGAGCGTCGAGAGCTGGCGGCAGTGGTAGTCGGCGAGTTGCTGAAGCAGCGATGCGGGGAGGGCGATGTGGCGCAGCAGCGACTCCTGACTTTCGACGAGGTTTCCGCAATAATGTCCCATTTCATCGGCAGAAAATACACTGTAGCCCAGGAACCTCGCCGTCCCGTCGGCCACCTCGAACTCCATGGCAAAGTCCAGGGCCTTGTCGGCGTAGAAAGGCTCCACGACAAGGCCACCCTGCTGGCGGATGAGGCCTTCGGCGCGCTGCCGTTCCGTCTGGGTCAGCCGGCCGCGCTGCGAGGCGCTGTCGCAATCCTCGTCGCTCCGGCCCACAACCATGTTGCCGCGACCCGAACTGCTCCATGGCGCCTTGATGATGGACACGGGGCATGCCTCGAGGGCCGCCGCCAGTTCGGCCATGGTGTTACAGTACCTTGCGCGGCAGGGCAACAGGGCGCTGCCGGCCTCGTCGCCCGCCATCAGCCCGTCCATTGCCTGATAGTAGGCCACGCCGAACTGGCGGCTCGACAGGCGTCGCACCTCGTGGAGCCACTCGTCGCTGGGCAGCTCCTCGCGCCCGACGCCCAGGGCCAGGTAGCGCTGCTTGGTGGCCAGGCTCCAGCCCCACGGCCCCTCGGGCCACAGGCGCGAAAGCGAGGCCAGGTCGCTCTCCATCTGACGGATGCGGCTGGGCGGAAAGTACTGGCGCACGTTGGCTGCCAGCGCCATGTCGTTCGAGGGGTTAAACAGCGGTTGAAGGGCCATAGGTGCTGCAAAATTAGGAATTTAAACGTAAAAAGAAGTTAATCGGCACACATTTTTAACCTTTCGCTTTCCTTTTTCTAATTTATACTCGTACCTTTGTACCCGTGAAAAGACTCATCGTATCAACCCTTCTTTCCGTGCTCACGGCGGGAAGCATCGCCGCCCAGGAGCAGAAGACCGACACCACGGCCAACGACACCACGCTGCGAGGCGTGAAGATGAAGGAGATTGTGGTCACGAAGGACCGCCGCCTGCCCATCTTCGCCAGCCCCGAGACAAAGGAAACGGGGCCGCGAGTGCCCACGCTGAGCGACCTCATCGGCCACAAGGTCACCGACATGATTATGCACCCCTTTGCCTTCAAGCAGCGAAAGGAGGAGCGCCGCCGCAAGAAGATTGCCAAGAAGCTTTGGGAATTCGAGCACGTGAAGTCGAATAACGAACTGCTGCGCGAAGCGCTCATCCGCGAGGGCATCGACCCCGACAGCCTGCTCCGCGTGCGCGACAGCATCCGCTAAACAATTTTCATGCCTCACTTGCTTCATTCGCCTTTTTGCACTATCTTTGCCCTATCGTAACTCAATAATCAAGAAAATCTATGGCTGATTTCAAGTATGCCCCGATGTTTCAACTGGGCAAAGACGAGACAGAGTACTATCTCCTGAGCAAAGACGGAGTGAGTGTGAGCGAATTTGAAGGGCACCCCATACTGAAGGTGACGCCCGAAGCCCTGACGCGGATGTCGAAGCAGGCCTTCCACGACGTGAGCTTCATGCTGCGCCGGAGCCACAACCTGCAGGTGGCAAAGATACTGCGCGACCCCGAGGCCTCGGAGAACGACAAATACGTGGCGCTGACCTTCCTGCGCAATGCCGAAGTGTCGTGCAAGGGATTGCTTCCCCTGTGCCAGGACACGGGCACGGCCATCATCCACGGTGAGAAGGGCCAGCAGGTGTGGACGGGTTTCTGCGACGAGGAAGCCCTCTCGCGCGGCGTCTTCGAAACCTACACCGAGGACAACCTGCGATACAGCCAGAACGCCCCCCTCACGATGTTCGACGAGGTGAATACCAAATGCAACCTGCCCGCACAGATTGACATCGAAGCCACCGAAGGCATGGAATACCGCTTCCTGATGGTTACAAAGGGCGGCGGCTCTGCCAACAAGACCTACCTTTATCAGGAAACCAAGGCGCGCATCCAGAATCGCGGCACGCTGATTCCATTCCTCGTCGAGAAGATGAAGAGCCTGGGCACCGCCGCCTGTCCCCCCTACCACATCGCCATTGTCATCGGCGGCACGTCGGCCGAGAAGAATCTGCTGACCGTGAAGCTCGCATCGACCCACTACTACGACTCGCTGCCCACCACGGGCGACGAAACGGGACGCGCCTTCCGCGACATCGAACTCGAGAAGGAACTCCTGCAGGAGGCCTACAAGATTGGACTGGGCGCACAGTTCGGAGGTAAGTACATGGCTCACGACGTTCGCGTGGTGCGCCTGCCCCGCCACGGTGCATCGTGCCCCATCGGCCTGGGTGTGAGCTGCTCGGCCGACCGCAACATCAAGGCCAAGATTAACAAAGACGGCATCTGGATTGAGAAGATGGACGACAAACCCTACGAGCTCATCCCCGAGGAACTGCGCAAGGCAGGCGAGGGCGAGGTGGTGAAGGTCGACCTCAACCGCCCCATGAGCGAGGTGTGCAAGCAACTTTCGCAGTACCCTGTGAGCACACGCCTCTCACTCAACGGCACCATTATCGTCGGTCGCGACATCGCACATGCCAAGATTAAGGCACGCCTGGACGCCGGCGAGGAGATGCCTCAGTACCTGAAGGACCACCCCATCTACTATGCCGGACCGGCCAAGACGCCCGCCAACATGGCCTGCGGCTCGATGGGCCCCACCACGGCTGGGCGCATGGACCCCTACGTCAACGAGTTCCAGGACCACGGCGGCTCCATGATTATGCTGGCCAAGGGCAACCGCTCGCAGGACGTCACCGACGCCTGCAAGAAGCATGGTGGCTTCTACCTGGGAAGCATCGGCGGCCCGGCTGCCATACTGGCCCAGAACAACATCAAGAGCATCGAGTGTGTTGAATATCCCGAACTGGGCATGGAGGCTATATGGAAGATTGAGGTTGAGGATTTCCCCGCCTTCATCCTGGTCGACGATAAGGGCAACGACTTCTTCAAGCAACTCAAGCCCTGTGCCGGGTGTACCATCCTGAAGTGATACGCGTCGGGAGACGACAAAGAAAAAAGGCTGCCACATCAGGCAGCCTTTTTTTGGTGACTCGCTCGGGGTTCGAACCCGAGACCCCAACATTAAAAGTGTTGTGCTCTACCAGCTGAGCTAGCGAGTCAGCCTCGCGCATTTTCGTAAATGCGGTGCAAAGGTAGTGCTTTTAATTCAAAATACAAAATTAAAAGCTAAAAATCTATTCTTTAAGGACGAAGCGTCGGTAGTAGGAGAGACACAGCGTCGTGAGGGGCAGGGCTATTATGAGACCGATGAAGCCCAGCAGCGAACCCCACACGGAGAGAGAGAGGAGAATGACGGCCGGGTTCAGGCCCATGACCTTGCCCATGATGCGTGGCGTGAGGTACATGTCCTGGATGGTCTGCACGACGGCAAACACGGCCAGCGCCATGAGCAGGATAACCCAGAAGTTCTGCCCCGTCTCGAGGCTCTTCATGAGGGCCAGCACTATGGTGGGGATGAAGCCGATGAGCTGGAGGTAGGGCACGAGGTTGAGGACGCCGATGAACAGGCCCAGGCCGATGGCCATGGGGAAGTCGATGATGAGAAACCCGATGGCGAAGAGAATGCCCACGATGAAAGCGATGAGCGACTGGCCGCGGAAGTAGGAGTTCATGCCGTGCTGCACGTCGTTACTCAGGTCCTGGAAGAAGGGACGGTTGACTGCGGGGAGCAGTTGTATCCAGCCTTCGGAGAGGCGTTCGTAGTCGACCAGGATGAAGAACATGTAGAGGAAGACGACGAAGACGGTGAAGATGCCGGTTATCCAGCCGAGTGCCTGGATGATGAAGTGCCAAATCTGGACGAGTCCCGTCTGCATGGCGTCGCGCACGTTGTCCTGCTGGATGAGCTGGACGATGTCGTTTTCGTCGAGGAAGCGTTGGATGTAGGCGTTCAGGTTTTCGGCGATGCTCTTCTCGCCCAAGTATTGTTGGGCTATGGGCACGATGTACTTGCTGATTTTTGCTGTCTCCTCAACGATGGGGGGCACGACGAGCATGAACAGTCCCACCAGGGCGGCCATGACCAGGACGAGGGCCACGGAGATGCTGAGTATGCGGTTGCGCAGGCGGCAGCGGTTCTGCAGGAAGATGACCAGGGGGTAGATCATGTAGGCCAGCAGCCAGGCGATGGCGAAGGGCAAGAGCACGGAGCTGAGGTGCTTGACGAGCAGCCCCAGGCCCACGATAATCAGGATCACGATGAGGTTGCGCATGAAACTGTCGAAGGTTATTTTCTTTTCAGGCATGGGGGTGTGGGTTTTGTTGCCGGTCTTCCCGACGGTTTTATGGTTCTTTTTCCTGTTTTTCGGTTCTCTCCTTGGTGGCGGCCCTATTCCCGATGGCCGCCGGTTGCCTCCTCGTAGCAGTGGCGGCACAGGGGTTCGTACTCCTGTTTCTCGCCCAGCATCACTTGTTTATCGCCGGCCACGGTGCGGTGGCTCACGTAGGCCAGGGCGCCGCAGCGCACGCAGATGGCGTGTTGCTTTGCCACGTCGTCGGCAATGGCACACAGGGCGGGCATGGGCCCGAAGGGGCGCCCCTGGAAGTCGAGGTCGAGGCCGGCCACGATGACGCGCACGCCGCGGGCTGCCAGTTCGTTGCAGACGTCGACGATGCCCGTGTCGAAGAATTGCGCTTCGTCGATGCCCACGACCTCGTTGTCGCCCGCCATGAGCAGGATGCTGGCCGAGGAGTCGACGGGCGTGCTGGGGATGCTGTTGCCCTCGTGGCTCACCACGTCCTCGTCGGAGTACCGCGTGTCGATGGACGGTTTGAAGATTTCCACCTTCTGTTTGGCAAACTTGGCTCGTTTCATGCGGCGGATGAGTTCTTCGGTCTTGCCTGAGAACATCGAGCCGCAGATGACCTCCACGCGCCCCTGGCGCATGATTTCACCGTTTCGTTCAGCTATCGTTAGTGACATGTGTTCTTTATGGTTAGCCCTGCAAAGTTAGTGAATTCGGGCAAGAATTCAAAACAATGGCGATGTGAGTTTTTCGGGGAAAACACTTGTCGAACGGAAAATATATTGTAACTTTGGCCTTGAATATGGGAACATTGTTCGTCGTGCCCACACCCGTGGGCAATATGGAGGATATCACGGCACGGGCCTTGCGCGTGCTGCGCGAAGCCGACCTGGTGCTGGCCGAGGACACCCGCACCTCGGGCAACCTGCTCCGCCACTTCGACATCCACCGCCCCATGCTCTCGTTCCACAAGTTTAACGAACACCAGACGGTGGCCAACATTGTGGCCCGCCTCATGGGCGGCGAACGCATGGCCCTGGTGAGCGATGCCGGCACGCCCGGCATCAGCGACCCCGGCTTCCTGCTCGTCAGGGAGGCCGCCAAGGCCGGGGTGGAGGTGGTGACCCTGCCCGGCGCAACGGCCTTCGTGCCCGCGCTCGTCTCCTCCGGACTGCCCTGCGACCGCTTTGCCTTCGAGGGCTTCCTGCCCCAGAAGAAAGGGCGCCAGACACGCCTCGACGAGCTCCGTCGCGAGCCGCGCACGCTGGTCTTCTACGAAAGCCCCCACCGCGTCGTGCGGCTGCTCGAGCAGCTGGCCGAGACCTTCGGCCCCGAGCGCCCCGTGAGCGTCAGCCGCGAGATATCGAAGCTCCACGAGGAGCACGTGCGCGGCAGCGTGGCCGACGTGCTCGACCACTTCCGTCAGGAGGAGCCCCGCGGCGAGTTCGTCATCATCGTGGGCGGCTACACTGCCTCCGCCGAAAAACCCGAAACCAACGAAGCCGGCGTTCCGGCCGCCGAACAGGCCCCGCGCCCCCTTTCAAAATATCAACGCAAACAACTCATAAAAGAAAGCAAGTTATGAAAAAGCTATTCATCGTGGCTCTGGCCATCGCAGGCCTGGCCTCATGTGACCAGAACAAGCAGACGGCCGACGAGGCCACACGCCAGCGTGACTCTCTCCTCCAGGTTATCAACCAGAAGGATGACGAAATGAACGAACTCATGGACTGCGTTAACGAAGTGCAGGACGGATTCCGCCGCATCAACGAGGCCGAAGGGCGCATCACCGTGCAGAACGGCAACCCCGAGACCGCATCCTCGCGCGGCATCATACAGGAAAACATGCAGTACATCCAGGATGTCATGAAGCAGAACCGCGAGCTCATCGCACAGCTTCAGGACAAACTGAAGAACTCGACCCTCAACGTGAAGTCGCTCGAGCGCACCATCCAGAACCTGCAGGCACAGCTCGAGAGCCAGAACCAGCGCATCCAGGAGCTCGAAGCCTCGCTGGCCGAAAAGAACATCGTCATTGCCGAACAGGGCGACCAGATTGACAACCTGAACGAAAACGTCAACAACCTGACGCAGGAAAACCGCCAGAAGTCCGAGACACTGGCCACCCAGGACAAGGACCTCCACACGGCATGGTTCGTCTTCGGCACCAAGGCCGAGCTCAAGGAGCAGAAAATCCTGAAGGACGGCGACGTGCTGAAGACTGGCGACTTCAACAAGGACTACTTCACGCAAATCGACATCCGCGTGGTGAAGGAAATCAAGCTCTACAGCAAGAGCGCACAACTGCTCACCACACACCCCGCCGGCTCCTACACGCTGCAGAAGGACCAGAAGGGCGAATACGTCCTGCGCATCACCGATGCCAACAAGTTCTGGAGCATCTCCAAGTATCTCGTCATCCGCGTAAAGTAACCAGCCTTGGGAAGAAAAGACTCGTACAACACATCGCGCTCAGCCACCTCCGCCACACGCATGCAGGAGGGACTGGGCAACGCACAGCAGAAATTCTATCACGAAGAGCAAGGACCTGAGACCGCCATCCTGGTGGGACTCATCACGCCCAACCAAAACGAGCGCAAGACTCAGGAATACCTCGACGAGCTCGAGTTCCTCGCAACCACAGCCGGAGCCCTCACCGTGCGCCGCTTCACGCAGCGCATGAACGGCCCCAGCAGTGTAACCTATCTCGGAATCGGAAAACTCAAGGAGATACGCGAGTATATCCAAGCCGAGGAAGACGCAGAACGGGAAATCAGCATGGTCATCTTCGACGACGAACTCTCGGCCAAGCAGCTCCGCAACATCGAAGCCGAGCTGAAGGTGAAAATCCTCGACCGCACAAGCCTCATACTCGACATCTTTGCCATGCGCGCCCAGACGGCCAACGCAAAAACACAGGTCGAACTGGCTCAATACCGCTACATGCTGCCGCGCCTGCAACGACTCTGGACCCACCTCGAGCGACAGGGCGGCGGCTCCGGCGGCGGGGGCGGAAAAGGCTCCGTGGGACTGCGCGGACCCGGTGAGACCCAGCTCGAGATGGACCGCCGAATCATCCTCAACCGCATGTCACTGCTCAAGCAGCGACTGGCCGAAATCGACCGCCAGAAAACCACACAGCGCGGCAACCGCGGACGCATGATTCGCGTGGCCCTCGTGGGCTACACCAACGTGGGCAAGTCAACCCTGCTCAACCTCCTGGCCAAGAGCGAAGTGTTTGCCGAAAACAAACTCTTTGCCACCCTCGACACCACCGTGCGAAAGGTCATCATCGACAACCTCCCCTTCCTGCTCTCCGACACCGTCGGCTTCATCCGGAAACTGCCCACCGACCTCGTAGACTCCTTCAAGTCCACCCTCGACGAAGTGCGCGAAGCCGACCTACTCGTCCACGTCGTCGACATCTCACACCCCGACTTCGAGGACCAAATCAAGGTGGTCGACAAAACCCTTGCCGACCTGGGATGCGCCGAGAAGCCACAGATGATCATCTTCAACAAGGTCGACGCCTACCAGTGGGTGGAGAAAGACCCCGACGACCTCTCGGAGCCCACCAAGGAGAACATCCCCCTGGCCGACCTCATGAAGACCTGGATGGCCCGACTGCAGGGCGACTGCATCTTCATCTCCGCCCGCGAGCGCACCAACATCGACGAGCTGCGCGATGTGCTATACAAAAAAGTAAGGGAACTCCACGTCCAAAAGTACCCCTACAACGATTTCCTCTTCGCCCACTACGAAGACGACTAACCTCCCCCAAATCCCCCCTTACCTCTTACCTCCTACCTCTTACCTCCTACCTCCTACCTCCTACCTCCTACCTCCTACCTCTTACCCCTAAAAAACTCCTTCATCAGCCGCATACACTCCTCCTCCTTCACTCCGCCCACGACCTCCGTGCGCGGGTGAAGCGCATCGGGAGCAAAGCGCCTGAACCCCCGCTTCTCATCCCCACAGCCATAAACCACGCGCCCCACCTGTGACCAGCCCAGGGCACCGGCACACATCACGCACGGCTCCACCGTCACGTATAGCGTACACTCGTTGAGATACTTACCGCCCAGCTCGCCAGCGGCCGCCGTAATGGCCTGCATCTCGGCATGAGCCGTCACGTCCGTCAGTGTCTCCGTCAGGTTATGCGCACGCGCAATCACCCGCCCCCGACACACCACAACGGCCCCAACCGGAACCTCGCCCGCATCAAAAGCCGCCCGCGCCTCCTCCAGCGCCCGCTCCATATAAACCTCGTCTTCCTTCATCTCTCTTCCTTCATTATTTTTTAGTACCATACATAATCAAACTACCTCTTCTTTCCCTTATCGTATGTGTCAGTAATGTCCTCTGCCGCCATCAGTGTCTCTTCCTCATGTATTTCATAGCGTTTGATACTATGGTTTTGTACGATTTCCTTATGGGTGTATTGATGTAGATAGTTCTCTCGCGATATCATATTATTACACCCAGTCTTGTCTGGTTTGTAGTTTGTACATCCAAGGAATGGCAAGTTTTTACCTGGCTTCACTATCATATAGCCATCACGGCATTTATCACATTTCATAATTGGAAGAATTCCTCCTTTCAGGTCGTTTGTCATGAAGTCACACACCTCCGGCTCGTTAGAACATATCCACAATTTCAAGCCGTATGTTTTCTTATATCGTGATTGAAGAGGATAGCCACATACGGGGCAACGATTGACAGTTAGGTTCTCTCTTGTGTCCTCTAAAACCAAATCTCCAATGACATTGATATTAGGGTAGTCGTGTAATAATTCTACTACAAACTCAGACGGATGTTCCTGGGGTGTCACTATGTAGACACGATTTTTGGTTCTTGTCAGTGCCACATAGAATAACCTACGTTCCTCTGCATACTCTATCGAATGGTCATCTTTTACCACAAACTTCAAAACGGGGTCTTCCTGCACTTGCGATGGAAATCCATAAACTTCGTTTCGAGCATTGATAATGATAACATTGTCATAACCAAGCCCCTTTGCCCGATGAACTGTCATAAAGTCTATGGGTTTATTCTCAAATGTCTTGGAATATAGATTACCCGACTTATCATCGTAGATGAAATCAGCAGATTTTCCCAGATTGTAGGCATCAAAGCCATATCTCCCCAGCAGAAGAATAGAAGAGTGAGGATTCTCTTGATAGATATGCTTAATGATATTCTCTACTGTCTTGCCAATTAGGAAATACTTACCACCTTTACCTTCATATTGTTTTCTGTCAATCTCTTCTGTATAGGTGTCTATTACTACAGGATTCGTAATATGTTTAGGAGAAATGAGTGCTTTCTTGATTTGCGAGGTGTTCTTTTGAATAAAGCCCCCCGCAATATCAATAACCTCCTGAGCATTGCGATAAGTCTTTGTGATACTCAGCTCTAGCCCATATCCAAAAGTTTCCTTAAAATGGGTGAACAACGTGATATCAGAACCTGCATAGGCATAAATTGACTGCCAATCGTCACCGACGGCAATAATCTTGGCATTGCATAGCTTGCTAAGTTCTTTGGTAAGATTGAAACGCTGCCGAGATATGTCCTGGTACTCGTCCACAATGATGTATTTGAAATCCAGTTTACTGCCGTTGATTTCCTGTTCGCGAATAATCTTGGCAGAGTCGTTTATCATGTCCTCGAAATCAATCGCATTCTTTTCTTTCAACCGCTTGGAGTATTCATGATAGCATTGCTCGCAGATGTCGAGGAACAATCTTGTTCTGACATTGTTCGTCTTATATCTGAAGCTGTCGAAATGGTCGAAGGTATAGCCATTGGTCTTGAAATTCTGAATAAAAGTACAAACCAGTTTAACGAGATTAGCGATATATCGGTTTTCTTCCGTATTGACAATCTTTTCAAAGACCTCTTTGGCTGGACGTTCTTCCAACTTAAAACCATGGTTTAATAGTTCTTCATTCAGATGTTCCAGCAAGTCACGCCCATCCTTGTAGCTAGAGAAGGTGTAAATGAGGTCGGTCTTGTGCTGGCGATGCAGGCGTACTTTATCGTTGACGGCATTCTTATATTGGTTAAGTTCTTCTTCCGAATATCTGTTGTTTCGCCCATCTTCAGTTATTCCAAAGTGTTCAATATAGGCAACTTTGTCTCCCTGCTTTATCGTAAAGTCAGGGGTATATGGCTTGTGTGAATACTGAATGTTGTATGGATAAGGCTTTTCGTAGGCATACTCGATATTGTTCAGATATAAGAAGTTGGCAATCCTTACTTCCTGAGAAGAACGTAAAGTCTCACGGGCTATGGTGATTCGTTTCCCTGTTCGTTGGCTGATGATTTCTTCCGTATACTCGCTCATGTTTCCACGAAGGGTGGAAAAGTCGGCTTTGGCGATATAATTGAAGAAAGAATTCAAGTCATCTCCTTCGTATGGCGCATCAAAGTAACTACCGAAAAACAAAATCAGTTTGTCAACCAGTTCTGGATTTTCAAGGATATTTCCCTTTAGGTAGTTACTGATGACGTTGAACATAAATCCGCTTTCTACAATCAACTTTCTATCTTCTTCCTGTCGTTGCAGAATAGCATAACCTGTTTTATGAAACGTCGTTACGGGACAGTTAATTTTTAGCGCCTTATTAATTTTTGAACGTAACTCGCCAACAGCCTTATTTGTGAATGAAATTACGAGTATTTGGTCAGGCTGGATATGCTTTTTCTCTACGAGGTATTTCACCTTCGCTGCAACGGTAGTTGTCTTGCCGGCACCAGCACCTGCAATTACAAGCGTGTAGTCTTCGTCAGAAAGCACCACCTTTCGTTGCTCGTCATCCAGGTTAATGGCAGGATCAACCTTCTTGAGAACGTTGTCTAAATATGCTTTATCTGCCACTAAGTGCTTTTCAAGAAAGGCTTTGTTGTGGAGAGTAATGATTTCGGTGCTTTCTTTCTTATTCAGGTCAGCAAAAGTCTCGAGAAAAGACTCCAACTGTTGTACTTCAACATGATTCTGAGAACAGTAATAATCCAGCGTCTTTGATTTCTTCAGAGTTGAGAATAGCTCCAACAAATCCTCATATTTAGCGCATAGTGGTTTATAATCGCGACGTGCCAGATAAGCATCTCTGTCTAACAGTTCATGAAGTTCCTTCTCAAATTCTCCAATACGTATAATTTCCGGAGAATTTGATTTCATCTTGCCATCTGACTTGGGCCGTAATCCAAATATTGTACTGAATATTGACATGCTATTCTAATTGACTTCTATGTTTAGGAAGTTCTGCAAATTCGACACTCAGATTGTCGAATAGAATCTTTTGCTCGTCAGTAATTGGTACTAGCCCATGTCCAATCTCTCGATACCATTTTCTTAGAGCAATCTCATCGTGCTCGCCATCCATTAGAGGATATCGTTTGTTCTTTATAACGAACAGACGGAAACGAGAAAGAATCTCAAAGAAAGAGCCTGAAGGGATTTCAACAACTCGTCCGTCTTTGTCGTAATCGTATTTCCGAGCAACAGTCACCACACCCGCCTGCTTGTCAACATTCATGCCATAGCCTTCTTTTAAGAGATGGCACAACATGGCGACAATCCTGTCTCGATGCATAGTGCCTGGAGCCACATAATCACTCAAATGGATTTCAAGAGTGCCTTGATAGTTCCAATAAGCCCTTACAGTAATCTCTTTCAGTACCTTTCGCCACTCTATCGATTTCCAAATATCCTTATCAATGACGTACGTATTTCCTTGAATAGTAATCTGGTTCTTCTGTTTTTTCTGTTTTTTCTTATTCTCTTCCTTAGACTCTGTTGGAGGAACAGGGGCAATAGCGACCTCCTTAAATGGGAGTTCCGCTTCCTCTTGTGCAAATTGCTTAATTGCCTCTATAAAACGACTGCCGTATGTATCGCGTTTATGTTCACCTATGCCAAACGTATTGCCAAAGGCTGCAAGTGTTGTGGGCTTATCTGTGGCTAGCGCGTGGAGCGTCTTGTCAGACATTACGACGAATGCAGGATAGCCCATTTCGTTGGCTATCTCTTTTCGTAGCAGCTTCAGCCGCTCAAACAATTCCATATCCTCATTTTGATCGCTAAAGGTCACAGCAGAGACCTGTTCTTTCAGTAACTGTTTACGACGTCCTTTCACACTGAAGTCTTCGCGACTGATGACAGCCAATCGCACACGCTTCTTACCACGTACTACATCCTGTCCGAGTGGTGTAACGCGCAGATGGTTTTCCTCATTGTAGGCAATCTCGATAAATCCCATCTGTAACATCTGTAACAGATAGTCGTGCCAGTCTCTTATGGGCACGTCCCTGCCGGCTGCAAAGGTCTTAATCTGATTGTAACCACGCGATACGACTTCTGGTGAAAAACTTCCGTGCAAAATGTCTATTGTCAGCGTGAAGCCTACTTGTTCTCCTGTCCTCAGTATGGCAGAAATCACCTTTTGAACCAGTTCCGTTCCGTCGAAGGTCTGTGGCGGCGTGTGGCATACATCGCAGTTACCGCACTCTTTGTCGCTGATCTCGCCAAAATAGTTCAGCAGGATGCGTCGTCTGCAGACCTGAGCCTCGGCATATTCCTGCATCCGTTGTAGCTTCTCGTGGTTAATCTCCTGTTGTCCGCTGTCGTCTGCAAAACGGCGAAGTGTAATGATGTCTTGAAGTTTGAAGAATAATATGGTCTCACAGGGTAGACCATCACGTCCGCCACGGCCTATTTCCTGATAATAGTTCTCTATACTTTTAGGCAGATTGTAGTGTACCACAAAGCGCACATTGCTCTTGTCAATACCCATTCCGAAGGCTATGGTGGCACAGACTACCTGAATGCGGTCGTTTATAAAGTCATCTTGCACCCGATTACGTTCATCAGTAGGCAACCCTGCATGATATACACCTACTGACACTCCTTCCTTCCGAAGTTTCTCGGCAACCTTCTCTGTTGTTTTCTTAGCCAGGCAATAGACAATACCACTCTCACCTCGATGACGATGAATCAGGTTTAATATGGTTCGCAGCTTTTCTTTGGCAGTATAACCTCTTCTAACATCTAAACTCAGGTTCGGACGGTCAAACGAGCTGATGAAGATTTTGGGATTCTGAAGGTGAAGCTGTTCAATGATGTCGGCTTTGGTAATCTTGTCAGCAGTAGCTGTGAGTGCCATAATAGGCACATTGGGAAATAGTTTGTGTAGGTTGCCCAATTGTGTATATTCGGGTCTGAAATCATGCCCCCATTGAGAAATACAATGAGCCTCGTCAATGGCAAAGAGCGACACTTTCAGCATCGTTTGCATCCACTTTAATTCCGTCATCAGGCGCTCGGGTGAGATATACAATAGCTTCACATCACCCCGCAAACATCGCTCAGCTATTTGTCGATTGGTTATCTCGTCATTGGCACTGTTTAGAGCTTCAGCAGCTATACCATTGGCTCGTAGTGCCTCCACCTGGTCCTTCATTAGCGAGATAAGTGGTGAAATGACGATGGCTGTTCCGTCCATTATCAAAGCTGGAATTTGAAAACAAATAGACTTACCACCTCCAGTCGGCATCAGCACTAGCGCATCCTTCCGCTGCAGCACATGATTAATAATCTCCTGCTGCAAAGGGCGAAAGGAGTCATAACCGAAATAATATTTTAGTGTCTTATATAATACCTCGCCATGCATTTCTATTCTTCTATTTAATCAGTTTTCGTACAAGTATAATGTTTCCATAGTCAGCCGGTAGTCAATTGGTGTTCTCCTGTCTGTTCGGCGTGAGCCATTTCTATCAGTCTCTTAGCACTACCGTAATATTAGGGTATTGGTCTATATTATTCACTTAAATTGCTGTTGTCATTAAGATTCTTTAATCGCTTCACGGCCTTGTCGAAATCGCTTTCCAACATCCGCATTTCGCGCTCGCGATAGATTTCAAATTCCCGCTCAGCCTTCTCAATGGCCTCTTGGTGCGACACGCTGCCGCCCCCTTCCAGAATGTTCTTCCGAAGACGGAGTATCTGGTCATCAAGAGCGGCTATCCAATCTGCCATTGTCATGGGATTCTGTTCCAACGCCTGAAACTCTGCGTAGTCCAGGAACTGCGATGTCAGCAAGTTCAACCGCTGTAGTTCCAGTTCCGTCAGATAGTTCTTGGCAATCTTTACATCATCGCGGGTCACATAGTTGCCCTTGAAGTTGGTCATACCCACGAAAGGCTTTTCATTGTCTACACGTTCGTAGATGAGTTCCGCCGCCGTGTGTTCGTGCACGGCGTAGTGCATCTTGTTCTGCACGGTGGCAAAGAATAACTTCGTCATCTTGGCCCGCGGATCATAGTCCGTCGCGGTGGCATAGATGTCCGTCACCTGCTGGTAGAAATTCCGTTCGCTACTGCGGATGTCGCGTATGCGCTGCAAGAGTTCCTTGAAGTAACGGTTGCCACCCTGCTTCAGCCGCTCATCGTCCATCGTGAAGCCCTTTTGTATGTACTCATGCAACCGTTGTGTGGCCCAACGGCGGAAGCGTACTGCAATGGGCGACTGCACACGGTAGCCTAGGGCAATAATCATGTCAAGGTTGTAGTGGTCAATCTCCCTCTGCACCTGGCGATTCCCCTCTTGGCGAACTAACAAGTATTTCTTGTGAGTTGCCTCTTCATCCAATTCTCCGTCTGCATAAATACCTTTCTGGTGCAGACTGATGTTCTGCTGCGTTGTATTATAAATGTCTGCCAGTTGAGCTTGTGTCAGCCACACATCTTCATCAGCGAAACGTACATTCACGCTAACCCTTCCATCAGCGTCTTTATACAATATGATTTTATTATCCTTGTCCATGCCAGCTTTCTTTTTTGTTTTTTAGTTTTTTAATAGCATCGTTCACCTCTAACTATCCTGCGGGTTTCCTTTCTTGCCTCCCTCCACGTGGGGTAGTATTTGTCCATCAGCGCGTGGAAACGGGCATTGTGGCTCGGCTCCAACAGGTGGCAGAGCTCGTGGACCACTACATGTTCGACACACCACTCGGGCAACAGGAGCAGGTAGGTTGAGTAGCAGATGCTGTGCCTCGCGACGTGGCACACCCCCCAGCGCGAAATCATCGGTTTGAAGCTGACCGCCGTCGGTTTTACGCCCATCGCTGCGGCATGTTGCGCTACCATGGGCTCAACCAGCGCTCTCACCCTGTTGCAGGCTTCAAGTTTCTGTGCCTTGGTGGTCAGCGGCAGCTGATTGTAGAAACGGTCCCGCTGCGTCGTTCGCTCAGCAGTCTTCCGCCTTGCCTCGGTAATCCAATCGCGGTGCTGCTCGATAAACCTTTCTACCTCCTTCCCCGGCATACCAATGGGCGCCGACACATGCACATCGCCATTCTTCACGATGCGCATCGACAATCTTCTCGTCCGTCTGTATCTCACCAGTATCTCCATCCCTCTCTCCTTAACACGTCACACCCAAATCATATTATCAAGTTGCTTTATTCCCATATCCTGTTGAAACGTCCTCCGCCGCCATCATGGGCACCTCCTCTGGTATCTCTCATCGTTTAACTCTCGTTGTTGGAACCAGATTCGCAGTTCGCCATGGTGGTTAGGTTTTCTCCATTCGTCTAATCACCATCTTCAAGTGGTAGTGCACCCAAATAACGGTCGAAGTCGCTTTGGAATAATCGGTCTTGTATGATGCGGTATTTCTCAAACTCTGTTTCGGCATGTTCTTTTGCTTGTTCTGCAGTAACCTGTCCGGCAGTTTGTAGAACTTCATTGCCACCAGCTGCCAAAATGCTGTCTATCTGCTTGGCCCAATCTTCCATCGTCATTGGGATATGGCGTTTTGCCATTCGTTCTGCCAATTCCAGTACACCATTCACCAACTGTCCCATGTCTGCCAGTTCCGCATCTTTCAGGTAGTTCTTGGCGATTGAAACATCCGTCTTTACAATTTTTCCGTAAGGGGCATTCTCCCATGAGGTAAGCCCCATGTGTTCCTGCTCTGCGTCGGCCCGTTCCACAATTAGTTCAGCGGCAGTCCTTCCATGCACAGCGTAGTGCATCTTATTTTGCATCATCTTGAAGAACAATCGCGTGGTTGGAGCATCACGGTTATAATCAATAGCTGTGGCGTAGATGTCCGTCAGTTTCTGGTAGAATCGCCGTTCTGAGAGGCGTATCTCACGAATCTCCGCTAACAGATGTTCGAAATAGTCTTCGTCAAGGAATGTACCATTCTCCATTCTCTTCTTGTCAAGAACGTAACCGCGAATGGCATATTCACGCAACACACTCGTTGCCCATTGGCGAAACTGTGTGGCTCGGATGCTGTTCACACGATACCCTACGCTTATTACGGCATCAAGATTATAGAACTGCAAGGATCTGTTGACCATCCTTTCTCCTTCTTGACGAACTACCGAGATTTTCTCGGCAGTTGCTCCTTCTTGCAGTTCACCGCTTTCATAAATGTTCTTTAGGTGAAGCCCGATGTTGTCTGTCGAGCAGTCAAATAGCATACCCATAGCTTTCTGGGTACACCATACAGTCTTGTCTTTATAATAAACCTCAACACCTTGTTCCTTACCTTCAATTTGAAAGATCAGAAACTCGGCAGTACTATTTCTTATTTCTCTACGCTTTGCCATATATCTTTTGCTGATTTAAATAGTATCATACCATCCATACTTTTTCCAGTCGTAAAAGCAAATAAGTCTTCTCATATGAGTGGCATAATTATTCTTTTTGACCAAAAAATCATTAAAAACTGATTTTATAAAATCTCTCAGGATGTCCATCTCTTCTTCCCTGATTACTAAATAAGGAATTAATGCCACAGCCTTCCATGTGGAAGAACTATTGAATTTCTCAATAGCCTCAGAAATACTCATCTGTTTCTCTAATACCGAAAAACTGCTATACGCTTGAAAGTCTACTAGTGAGTATAATGGCATATTAAACCCTATTTGATTTCTTTCATAATCGGATTTTGAATGGATTCCTACCTTAGACAAGTATTTATAAACAGGTAAAAAAATCTTAGGAGAAGTCCTTCTAAGGCTAGGAATACTTTTTGTTAATACCTGAACAGCATCAAGACTCTTATCTTCTATGATGTCGCCATATACATCAATTGCTTTTAAACCAGTATACCCAATGGCAGACTTATACATTGATACTGCTCCAAATCCATAGACTACTTGGATGTCCGAGTTCTGGTCTATTTTATCTCCAGGTAGAACATATAATTGTTTTTCTGGTTTCTCAGATACAATAATGTTATAAAATTGCTTTTTATATTCGCGTAAAAGATTTGCAGGAATGGAACGCTCATATTTACTGAGACATTCGAAAACTTTCAGATAACTATTTGTTTCTATTCTCGTAACAGGAAGCACAATGTCGTTATCTAACGCAATGGTGTGACTGTCTATGCTAAAGATGTCATTTTGTGCTGTGGTCCAATCAACAAAAATCAAATTATCTCTCAGTTTATCCAAATTTTTCTTATCCAAGCAACAAACTAGTGAACGCAAAATATCCATAATGTTTACGTCCGAAATAGAATACCCAATGAAAACAATAGGATGTTCAATGAAAATCGTAATTAATTTGGCCGCCAGATATGCATTCTTTTCATTATAATCTCTATAGTCTGCTTCTGTCAGAATCATAGTAGAGGGTTCCCTTAAACATCCATGTATCTTATATATTTCCCCAATATTAAAAGTCGGAGCAAAAATTAACTCTCGCTGTCCGATATAAGGTGTAAATTTAGGGAACAATCTTTCTGCTGTGTCATCCCAATTAGTCGTTATAATTCCGTCAATGCACAAATTCTTAAGAACGTTTATTTCTTCTGCATATTGTGATGGAAACTCTTCAAGAGATTTCTCCCTTAGGAAATCTGCGATTTTGATTTTTAAAAGAATGCTCTGATCCACTATTGAGTCGGCATATTTGCGCTTATATTCGTCATCGTCAGGTAAATTCCAAAATTCCGTAGTTAGGTCCTTTGCAATATGGGAAGCAATAATAGGAAGATTGTCTGTATCGAGAATAGAAAAGTACTGGTTAATGTGTTTCGGAGCAAACATCTCAAGGACACCCTTCCAATCGGGGGTGTTTATATAATGACGAGAAAAGCCAGAGCCTAAAAAAAGGAACGGCGCATGTTTCTTTGAAACCAATTTTTGTATTAATTCTTCTTTAGTCATAATTTATTTACTATATTTGTCATACAAATCCTCTGCCGCCATCATGAGCACCTCCTCTGGTAGATCATAATGCTTGACAGCCCTGTCTTGCAGGAATATCTTGTTGAGCGTAAACGCCAGCGCTTCCAAAGTCCTTTCCCGCACCTTCGGCTTCAGCTCACATTCCCAGATGGTGATGCTGTGCCAGCCCATAGAGGCAAATTCATGTGGAGCTTGTAGGCTTCTTTTTTGAGTTATTATTATGTATCATCATTTTATGATGACGTATTGTTTGTCATTAATTTTGTTATTATACAAGTTTTAGTTCTGTTTTAAGTTTGATATTCCAAAAACAGACAAAGGGTTATATTCTCCCCCTATTCTCTGAATCAAGAATTCGACATATTTTTCCGTCCATAGAGGATGGACCAAAATATATGTGTCACCATAAGGATCTTTCCCGATGAGTGTTCCTTGCTTTTCTTCCACTGTATATCGGTTACTTTCAAGCATGTTTCTAATGGTTAAAAAGATATAATCGTGCCAATAAGGTACAGAGAAATCAATAGTTGCGTCCTTACTATCGGCAAGACGAGCTATATCTAAGCCCAGCCTCCAATCAAGAATGCTATGAACATTCTGATTCGAATAATCGCGTATGCAGTCATAGCAGGAAGATGTACAACCTGACAGATGTTCTTCTGATGTGAGTTGATTATAGATTTCTCCTCTTTCAGACAAAGGTTCAATTATTGCTTCCCTGGGAACATTGGTGTAGCGCCTCCCTGATAGGAAGTTGCAATATCCAGCACCATTTTCTAGATTTTCGACAAAGAAAATCTCAGCTTTTTTGGTCTGTGGCACAATATAAAATCCCACATTGAGCTCAGATGAATCTATATCCAAGTATGAGGATATGGCTTTTCGTACCAGATAGCCCCATGATAAGAAAGCAGCTCGAACAGCATAGCTATTAGCATTTGTCTCAAATATAGGAGACAGGTTTACGCTCTTCGGTGTCTTGTTCACAGACAATGTCAATACGCCAGTTGTCTTTGAAGCGACAAAAGCGTATTTGGTTTCATCCTGAAGCCTAATCGACTGTTTTTTCCCCTCTTCAAGGACATCTCTTGAAACATAACGTCCTTTGTCATCCCTTCCCAGACAATACAAATCGCCATTGTTGTCATTAACTAGATGAACCCTTCCCTGAGAAGGGGATCTGTTGTTGCGTATCGTCATATTTGCAACAGTTCCACAATCATGAAGATACTGTTCACAATCCAATCTTATATCGCTATTAGGTGAGTACCAATCATAATCACCACTGAAATCTTCCGGCTTCTTCTCATAGTCGACGAAGAAACCTAATGGAGAACAAATCTTTACTTTCTCCATTTCGTTTCCACAGACAGGACATGAATCATGCGGTTCTGTATCAACAATAGTCGAATAGCCGCAATTATGGCAACGACACAAAGGCTGGTTATAAACATTCAGTGAATTGTATTTGGGTCTAACTGTATGATTTAACTTATTGTATTCATATTCCACTACTCCGATTGACTTATATACTTTTTTGTCTTTCACTATCTCATGTCCTGGAGCAAAAGAATTGATAGCCATATCTATATCCCTCGAAACCACATCTTCTGAAGGAAGCTTTCCTTGAAGAACAGGGTCTTTCAAGTATAGATTCCTAACTCTTGTTGGGAAACCAAACATAGGAAGCAAACCCGCATTGGCCAGTCTTTCACTTAGAAGGTCTTGCGTAAAAGATGTACTACTGGCTATATTGGTTATTTCATCAAGAAGGTCATTGTAGATGTATTTAAAGATTTCGCCTTTTAATTCATCGCTAATTTCCGTTCCATTGGTAACCACATCTATTATGCGACGCACCTCATCCTGATTGCCATCTAACCACTGCGTGACGATGTCTTTATTATAGCTCCAATTTTCTACGAGGCCGAAATTGCCATGTACGCTATCTTTGGCACCACTCTCTTTTCGAAGAGCCTTATACAACACCTCTTTTATAATTATACGTTGGGCTATCTCTAGGGTGCGTACTTCCAAATATGGGTCTTTGGGGGTATCTGACACCATACGATTATATTCTATAAAGTTGGTCTGGTCGTGGCTTGATGAACGTGCAACAGTCAACGCCACCGCCAGTGGGTTACCACGACGACCAGCACGACCTACTCGTTGTTGGTAGTTAAAGCGTTGAGGTGGTACGTTGCCCATCATTACAGCTGACAGGGAGCCAATGTCAACACCAGCTTCCATCGTAGTTGTCACACTCAACAAGTCAATACCGTCAACAACACTATTCTCATTATCAAGGAATATTTCCTGGAACAGTCGCTGTCTACGTCTTGAATCTTCTTTTGCTGTCTGACCCGACATTTCCTCACAATGCAAGCGGTAAACACTATCCGTGCTGTTAAGCAGTGTAAGATAATAGTCTTCAGGGTTAGACACATCTTGTTCAGTCAAGACAAGAGCCTCTCCTAAGTTGTTATTACAATTGATACAAAATCCGTTGGCATGATGCATGTGGATAGTTTTACACTTAGGGCAAACCCAATACTTGCTACCTATATCTGCTTTCACAAAAGAGAGACCTTCTCCCGTTAGTCTAACAGTTGTTGAATCTATGATTCCACGAGTTCTGAGAAGTCTTCTCAACTCCTCTTTCTTTTCTTCAACTGCACTATTACTGGTGACATGGAAAACATTTTTCACTAAATTAGTTACTTCTCTTGGAAAACTTTCAGTTGCAGGATATTTTGATGGAACACCTTTTATTCTTCTTTTTTCACCCAATATACGGATAGTGGAACATGCCATTTCTCTCCAAATAGGATCTGCGATGTCTTTTGAAGGCGCCAGATAACCTAATTTTAGTTCTTCGAAGGAACGCTTCTTGTTAGAGAAGATGCTTGTTATCTGTTCGGTTTTATTGGACGAACGAATATTTTCCTCAAACTGCCTCTTATTGTCGCTTAATCCTGGCTTTACCTTCAATTGGATAAAGTCATATAACTCCGACCAGACCCCTGCTATGCTGCTTTCGGTTACAGAAGGCTTTGGTCCAGCAGGATTCATTCCCTGTTTCAATAGAATTCTAAATACCTCATCTTCTATATTATCCAGGTTCTGACCAGCCACAGCATTAAGGAACTCATTAAGAGTTTCCAATGCATCATCTGTTATCAAATCATCTTTTTCATCTCTGATGTAGTTGATATATTCACGGAATGTCGGGGCACTGTTCAATGACCTAAACGTTTCTTTCTCTTCGTCTGTTAGAGGCTGTCCTTTCCTATATTTGTTAAGAATCTCAACGGCCTTGTCGTTTCCACTGAGGGAGTGCAAAATAGCCCATCGCAGGACATCTCGGTAATGGTCAAGTTCTATACCTGCTGAGAGCTTTGCTGCGGACTGTCTGCTGTCAGAGAACAACACCACCTTTGTATTAGACTCTTTGGCATTCCGCATTGACCGAATAAGAGAGTCAGCAAGTATCTGGGTTATTTTTTGCAGACCAGTACTATGACGGCGTACAGGAGTAAGGCTGTTCGCATCACCAACCTTAACCTTATATGATACTTCACACTTGGGGCATCGATGGGGAAATTTCGTTTCGGAGTCGCTCTTCTGTATGTGTAGCCAATATTGCCCGTCCATGTCATTGGCACACTCACCTGTGGCAGCATCGTATGATACCCGTATCCATCCGTCTTCAGGCTTCTCTTTACCTTTCCACAGTACTCCATATCCAACAAAGTCATTTCCGATAGGCTTTTCTACACTAAGATAGACTCTGCCGTTTCTAATAAGTTGGTAACCACCAAGGAATACCTCTCCACAATTCTCACAGACCAGCAACTCCAGCACCTTCATGCCACACGAACATACGTTTCGGGGACGTTTGTAAAAACGGCCTATAGCTCTTTCATCAAACTGATAATCACTGCAAACATCCTTGCATTCATGCGAAGAACATGCCCATAAACCAGAAAGGTTCCTGAAGAAGAAATGGGCACGAAGCGGTAAGACATATCCGCTTGAAGTTGTCCCTTTGCAAATTACCTTTATAATAGCAGCTGTTGTTGTCAGTGCTATGTCTTCATTGATGGGAAGCAACTTTGCTATGCTTATAACATCACGTGGAAGTATTCCTCGTGGCGTGCTCATAGCATATTTCAGCCACTCTACTAATTGATACTTTTGTGTGACTGCATAGAAGGAGTCACATCCAAGAGATGCGAGTAATGCCTTATCGCTGTCTTCTGTTTCATAATAGTTGGCAAGTATTTCGCTTGGTATTGCCATCGTAGGCCTTTCGACTGCTGCTTGGGGAGGATTTGAGATAATAGTAAATTTTTCATTAAATCGCTCTTTTTCTATACCGAAGAACTCAGCAAGAAAATCAATAGATTGCTGGTTCTCTTCCAACGAGGCACTGGTAGCCAAGAATTGTACTTGAGAAGAATCTGGCGTTACTCCTAATCTGTCAAGCAGGATTCGTATCAAATAAGCAACTTCGGTACCTGCTGTTCCACGATAGGTGTGCAATTCATCTATGACCAGATGGAATACGTTTTGCCTGTCTTCTGCTAGCCATTTGCGTGTATCCTCAAACATCTTCAGTTCATTGTCACGCATCAGCATAACATTGAGCATACTGTAGTTTGTGATAAGAATATCAGGGGCGTTTTCCTGCATGGAAAACCTATCCCACATCTCTGCAGAGTCATTCTCCATACAAGGAATGTGATACAACAGTTCCTTCTCACCACTTTCTTTTGCTGCGTTCCAATCCCTTATTAAGCTTTGCCTTTCTTCTCGAAGTTTATCTTTGGCCTTTTCTTTTGAGCCGCTAACTGGAGTCGCTCCCGTATAACGACCGAAATAGAAACGATGTCCATTTCTGTTTCTATCTAACCAGTCAAGAGCACCACTTTTGTCATCTTTTCTGCTATTAACAGCTTTTCTGAGTCGAATCATCTGGTCTTCTGCAAGCGCATTAAGAGGATAGAGAATCATTGCTCTCATAGCATGAGGACGATCATTTTTCCAGTGCTTTGATTCCTTGATGAGGTCTGCGATAACAGGAAGTAAGAAACATTCTGTTTTACCCGAGCCTGTACCTGTCGTAACGACAATGTTTTTTCTATCAAGGTGGGCAGTTTTAAGTGCCTCATATTGATGGCTATACATTTTCCTTTCAGACGTGCCACCCTGTGAGAATAGACCGCAATTAACAAAATCGTTCAATTCACTGCTTACCCCTTCTGCCACACAAAATTCTTTAAGTGTGGCTTTTTCATGATATTTCGGAACAATTTCAATGATGGGCGGCTGCGAAATAGTACCAGGCTCCCTTATCAGTTTGTTACGCTCCAGGTTATATTCTTCACGAAAGAATGGTAATCCACTTCCTATATATTTATAGTAAGCATTGCGTATATCCTTGTATATTTTTATAGGGTCATTCATAAACTATCGAGTTTAAAAAAATTCTATTCAATTGTCTCACATAAGAGGAAGGTACATTGTTAAAAATGTAATATTTGTCACTTACCTCTGGTATTGCTCCTTCTGATAGGGCGTGGAGCAACAATGTTCTGTAAAGTATGTATGGCAGGGCAAAAGTCGGTAGCGTAAGCGTATTAGTTGTTTTATTATAACTGCCATTAGGAATGTTATTGATAGCACGGCTAAAACTATAAGCAATAGCAAATGCTTCTGGGTTGACAGAGCTACTTGGGAGTTCGCGCAGATATAGCTCGTCTGGTATGGAAAAATAGCGTGTAAGACCATCTGCTTCAAGTTTGGCTATACCTTTACCCGATTTCCAATGGTAATATTCTAACTCTTTAGGGTCACGTTGTGATTTGTCAAAATAGTCAACAACATCTTTGACAGTAGGGAATCTTTTTAATGCTGACAGCGGATTTACCTTAATAACAGCAAAATCTCTTGGATTGTCTATTCTCTCAGACAAATAGATGCCTGTGGTAAGTAGCTTGGATTTGACATTGTTTGGCTTGTAATTGATGTAGACATAATGGTAGCCGAAATCAATGATTATAGGAGTAGTAAGAGCGTAATACCCTTTGCCTATATGGTCAATCAGTCCATTGAATACCAATGGCCAGAAGATGCTCCAATTAGGATATGGCAGATTAAGACCGTAACTTTCATTGAGAAAATCACAGTGAAGCTTGATGTTCTCAAGGCTTCTCTTCTCGAATTTACTCATCCATATATAGAATAAATTCTGAAGGTCCGTTAATCTTATGGTCTTACTCATCTATATACTGCTCAAACATGTTATGTAACTCAAAATCTTGTCGTCCTTCACGAATAAGCTCTTCTGTTGTGAGATAACCTAAATTAGCATCATCAGCCATTATCATAGCAGATGATATATCAAATTGACAGGCTTTGTCAATACAGCCAAAATGTTTTAGGACTGATGCTGGCATCGTTATAAGTTTATCCTCGGCCACTGTACAGAGAATGCGTAAATTTTTAGGTAGAGGAATATCCGTTGCAGGGAATTTGGTTATAAGATTTTTTTGAAGGTCAGCTAATGGTTGCAAGTAATTCGGTAGATATGAGAGATTTATGTTTTGCAATAACAGAAAGTGTATTGTCTCTGGTTCTTCATTGCTTTTTCCAACGATGTAGGCCAAACCATTATTCCAGAGGTCGTCAAAAGATGCCCACTTCGCACTCACATATTCTGTCATATAACGACATTTATGTGAAGCCATTATTAGTGATTGTGCTATAGTCTGACTTGGACACAGCACAACAAGATATTTAGCCAGCAATCTGGCCAAGGCCTGCGGCGAACACTTAGGAGCTTCGTTGACTTTCAGAACGTTCTCCAGCGATTTAACGTATGCTTGGAAACGTGTAATGGGATTCGCGGAATAGTTTATCTCTTCCAGTGTAAATTGCTTGGAAGATGCTATACCTGCAACTTTATCCTGTGGAACAGATGTAGATAATACTTCTTGTATGATGGAGAAATCTTGGATGATAGATGCTTTTCTGTCACTCATCTTGGCGATGGATTCTTCAAGTGTGGTAATCGCCTGTTGTTTCTCCTTAGCGGTTTCATCTAACAATTCTATCTCAAAAGTTTTCTCCTGTAGCTTGGCATCGAGAGAGCGTTCCTGCGCTTCGAGGTCCTTTCTCTTTTCGTCAATCTCCTGATGCAACTTTTCGATCTTTGCCTTCTGCTCTTCTTCTAACTGCATCAGTTCCAAATCATGGCCTTCCTTTATCTTTTGAATCTCTTCAAGGTTGTCATTCTTGAGTTGTTCTATCAGATGCTCTTTCTCCTGTGATATACTTCTATTGACAACTTCAGAAAACCATGGAGTTTCAGCAATATCTTTTAAGCTGTCAAACATAAGAGATATGCTTGTATCAATCGATAAAAGCCGTTTCAACCTGTTCTCAATGGTAGCCGCGTCAAGGTCTTTTTGCGAAGAAAGCAATTCTCTCAAAAAAAATTCAGAATTTCGGAAGGATTGAGCTTGAACAATACCGGTCCAATTCTTTTTTACAACCTTAGACAGATACCAATTGGCTAACTGTTCATCGTTCGTAATGTCTAACAGGCCGTCGTGTTTGGGTAAGGATATACCTACGAAATACTTATATCCATCGACTGTAGCCATATCAAGTGAAGATGCTTCCCAGTATTTCAAAACTCTTTCGCTGTTGTCTGGAATAATCTGAAAAACCCGTCCACCACTATACACTAACTTGTCGCTATTAACATCAAGTAATCCGTTATTTATGAGAATGTCATAATTATGTTGACTATCTTCTGTGAATGCGCCTTTGATCGTAAATATTCTTTGTCCATACTCAATGACTTCAGCATCCCAATCCCAGACGAATCTTTCTCTATCATCTTTATTGCTAGGTTGGACACATAAACAGACAATGCATCCTTTGAGATTCCTATAGTCTATGTTAAATCTGTAGGCAAAAACCTTTCCGCGAGTGGGAAACAATTCAAGAACCTCTGCATTATTAAGCGGATGAAATACATGCAGATTGTCATCGCAGTAGCCAATCACATTGATTGTTGCATTGTCGCCAAGCTTATCTTCCACAAGGCCAACAACTCTATATTGTTCGTAATCAAATGTATTCATATTATGATCTTGTTAAAATAATTGCAATATTATTTTCATTAGAATGATATTCATCAAAAGCAAGTGCTCGGGCCCATCGTTTGGTAACGCTTTCGTCAAGAGATGACTCATTATCACAGATAGAAGAAAAATCCAACCCGACAATGCCGTTCTCTGATTTTGTACTGTACCAGGAAGGAGGTTTTTTCCCAATCAGCCACTTATTGTAGCTGTTCTGCCATTCCCCAATATTCGTAGAAGTATCAACAACATCTATCCTGATCTTTTTGATATTGATGAGCTTCACATAGTGATTGCCTGTTTCAAGATGGTTTAAAGAGAAATCGCCATGAATGGCTTTCGCGTTAACAGCCTTGCCATCAATCCATACCATTGAAGGTTTTATTAATCGTAAGATGGGCGTGGCTCCCTTTAAGTAGGTATTGCGACCGATTTTAAGTCCACCATATAATTCGTATGGTCGCTTCTCTGTGAAAAACTCCTCTGTCGAAATGCGTCTAAATAGTTTGTATATGACAACAAACCTATTTTCATAAAGTACTTCACAAAGCTTCAGTTTGTATTCCCATTTGAATGATGCAGCATTTTTAAAGCAAACAACAACACCATAGTTTCCAGACTCTTTTGAGTAGCTGGTTTCATCTGCATCGATATATCTTACTTCCTGCCAGCGGTTCTCGTACACATCATCCCTCTTAAACAGCAACAGTCCCTCCCGTTTAAAAGGAAAGAGTTTTTGAATATTTGCATATTCCATCTGGTTAGACGAAAAACTGTGAAGGAGTTTTAAGTGTTCATCACGAAGTTCAAGAGTAATAAAATCATCTGTAAGGTATGCAAACACCTCTGATAGTGCAGGGTCTGTTTTGACAATTTTCTCACGAATCTTGTACTTACCATTCCAGCGAAGATAATAGTTGTATATTTGTGAATAATAATCATCGTCTGAAACAGAATAGTCAACTACGTCAGAGGCATGTCGGGTTCCAAAATATCTTTTTATAGCATGTTTGCTAATGATTCTCCAGAAGTCCATTTCTGAAATATCTTCTCCTGGATAGAGATGCTTGTCAACAAAAGCTCTGGCAATATAGAATAGATCCTCTTCATTAAAAATGCGTAAGGCCTGGGTTACAGGGTACTGCACATAACAATATGGACCAGTTCGTTTTTCCGTTTTGATGATTTTATAATAGTGATTATCACACCATTTAAAGAGAGAGAGCCAAATACTATCTTGGTAAGTTGCCATCCACTGATCCATATCATTTATATCCCAATGGACCACCTGAGACAAACGGCCTCTGTAGTTTTTTACAGTCAATTCGTCTGCGTTAGCTCTTTTGGATGCGGCAAACAGCTGGATAGCAACAATTCCTTTTATCGTTAAATCATCGTGCGTTAAATCATCGTGTCTGTATCTCCATAAAATACTACGGACTGAAGACATTAGCGCATCTTCTGTTGTATGGTTTTCTCTACAGAAATCATCGACGAAAGATTGGTCGACAACCAATGCGACATAAGAGCCCATATTTTCTTTTGAGAAAATGCGGTCATCAACATCGTGGCAAAATGCTTTAAATATGTCACCTTCCATAATGTTCATAGTCATTAGATGCTAATCCTTAACCCCATTACTTAGAATTTTGAGATATGAGATATGACTTATATTCCCTCACAAACAATTCCCGTATATCGACCTCCAGCAAGTCCGCTATTTTGAGGATTGTGGCGAGGTCGGGTTGTGAAGAGTTGGTGCACCACTTCGACACGGTGGTCGGGTTGACACCCAGTTGTTCTGCAAGCCACTTGTTCGTGCGCTTCTTTTCTGCAAGTACTACTTTTATCCGATTGATATCTTCCATCTTTATGAATTTAACGTTGCAAACATAATGAAAATTTTTCACTTTTTCTTTAATAGTGCATCGATTTATGTATAATAGTCATATAAAGACACAAAACAGGTCACTTTTTATATCAGAAAGGATGTAATTTAGAAATAATATTGTAATTTTACATCCGAAACAATATAATTTATATGGAGAAGAAAAGTTTATCTGACTATTCCTAAAATTAGTTGACAGAATTGGATGCGATTAACTAATTAGGTTTA